>BNJU01000580.1_pt1 | contig 173597 bp, 210 predicted proteins | sample 8539281 | NCBI WGS metagenome assembly BNJU01 (sample SAMD00202456, study PRJDB9452) | human saliva metagenome | isolation source: human saliva | place: Japan
TCTTGAATGGAATGGCGGCTGGCTTACCATGCGGTAAATGTATGAACGGATAGCATCAATGTACGACTTCAGTTGAGCTACTACGGACAATGGTAAATGACAAAGCCATTTAATCCCTAAATCAAGTCAGCATTAAAGCTAACCACACACTAATGGATGAAATTTGATAACGTCCTTCAAGTTGGTTCAGCCTTGGATACCAAGTCTATACAATGTGAGTGCATTTCAAAAGAACTAGATGTTCTTTGATAACCTCTTCAAGGATTCCCAACACCAGGACCTACGCGTTCTACTTAGCCATACCTTAATATTGGATGCTTGTCCACGTTCTGCAAGCGTTTCATAACGAATGACGAACAATTCAATGCAAATTTCTTTAGGCAAACCACATTGATGCATTTAAGTTCTGGACCTACACGATAACGGAACACTAAGTAATCAACACGTTCGAGCGTTTGACGGAAACGACCTTGTTTACAGCATATCGGACAAGGATTTTAATGGAAGGAACAGGGCCCAGTAACAGGACAGCCACGACGACCATTATCGATCAATCATCCAACCGCTTCTTTACAGCACGTTTCATGCGCACGATGAATCAGGAGCACCAAATGTAACAAACAAAAGTTTGCGATTGATAACACGACGATACACAAATCATTAAGGTCAGATCTAACAAAGCATACCATCTAATTGAACCGGGCGCCAATTCAGGTGGATAACAGGAACGAAACATATAATCATCCATTCTGAGCGGTTAGATTGACAGGTCACACACTACTTCAAGACGACGAACAGCACATTTTACGATGACGCACGTGTTCAACTCTTCGCTCAATCAGCATTTAATTATTCAAATCAAGTTCAAATATAAATGCTTTTACAACCTGCACCCATGTAGAACTGCAAATAAAGATTTCTGCAGCACCTAATTCAGCAACATTCCAGATTAAATTCCCCATATTCTTTATCAACTTCTGGAATTGAGCATCTTCACAAGTCATTCACTATAACTTCTTACGTTGTGTACGAACAATAGCCAAACGTTCGACACTTTGCCACAGTTTCAATAACTACCGTTTACCCGATATATCATTCTTCACTGAATTGAGCTTCGTATTCACGGTATAATTTGAATAACAATTGGCGTTTGCATGACGGGCTACTACGGATCAACTACGATATAGGAAGCAAAATACAATACGCGTTCAAAACGTGGGATACATCAAGATAAGCCACACGAGATAGGATACGCCAGAAGTACCAAATATGGATACAGGTGTAATTGGACTATGCGATATACGACACACTTTAGCACGACATTGCTTCGCATTTATCGCAGACAACGCCTTTATAGCGAATGCGTTTATATTCTACCAGCGACATTCCCAGTCCTGTGGTCAAAAATGGTCGCAAAATAAACATCACGTTCTGGCTAACATCTGGTAATTAATTGTTTCTGGTTTTAACTTCACCATGAGACCATTATTTGCTCAGGTAAACCGATGCATGGAATCAATTCATTTCCCACCGTCTGCACTACTATCGCTCCCTTCCTAATAAACAATTATCGAGCCATCTCACAGAGATTCACTAATTGGATATAACTAATTGGCTAAGAATATCATCATCACCACCTTAGATACTTCTTCCTCTCAACTACTGGGTCTACAACTGTTAACTTCATCTAACAAGCATCGCAGTCCATAACATCACAATACCAGTTTCTCCACTTCATCAGAGTTCTTTCATAACAACTACTTCCAGTCTACGTTCAAGATTTTATCCAAGACCGATCACAGTTCTTTGAGCATGCTAAGGACTCAGCACACCTGGTTCCAAGGAATAACATTTTCTCCTTTAACGATTTTTCCTAATACTTTAACGACCAACAACGTCGTCCAACAGTTAATAGTTCTTGAAGAACAATGCCAATAGCTGAGCACAAACATTTCCCAGGCATTTTCATTGACTTTACCCCAATGTTTGTTGTGCAACAGGAGTACGGACCTGGAGCGCACATGGTTATCATCAACAATTTGATTTCAACATGCACGTAACCAAGCAATTACGGTTATATAGGTTCACCGGTACCGTGCATCTTATGGTTTCATCATCTGGGCACCAGCGATATCCAATCTTCAGACACATCTTTCCTAGTCTCATCAAAACAGGGTAGCGAATGAATACAACTTCATCGGTTTGCATATCTCAAATTATCCAAATAGCAATTTTCCAAATCTTTACGAATTTCAACACCTTTACACGACTTCTCGATATGGTTCAATGTAGCACTTACCACCCCGTTGATCGTTCTAATTCTTCAACAAGGCTGGATCCATTCAAGCCACTTCTTCTTAGTGCCAGTAAATATCCACATGAAAGTGCATTATTTAAATTCTAATGCTTTCAATTCATTGTAACGAGCTTAACCACCAAGAATGCACCAATTTCTTTTGAAGCACACAACTACCGTGACCTAAGATTTGAATTTCAAATCGATGATTTTCATCAATATCAAAATGAGCTACTGTTACATCTTCTTTCCTTTAACTCTAACTCTCAATTCACATAAATTTCGGAATGCATCAATTTCCCAATAGTTCTTCATTCCCAAACATTTGAATAAGATCATTTAACAACCCAAAAAACAACACCAGCCTAGTGATTCAAGAACGACAATTTTCATACGGAAAATGCACCCCAACAACAACACCACAAAAAGCATATCCTTTTCTCATTACACGAAACCCCTTCCATGACAACCTATCCCTTCTTGAACGTTTTGACGATGTAAACGCAACAATTTATTTTACCCTGGTTGTAACTCATCACGCCATTTCACAGTGAACACTAACTCCACAACTACTCACCGCAGAGGCACACTGGATGTATCTCGAACCCCACACCAAAAAATATCACATAACGGCATTCTTCTGTGTTAATTCAGTTTCATATTTTGGTGAGCTTTACCCACGAGGATATCACCAAGATGACGATACAGGCTGATACCATCGTACCAGGTTTCGATATATCATCACCAGTGTAAACTGACCCAGACTTCGCACCTTGTTTAGTGTCGCCACACATTCATTCTCAATAATGGATACAGATATCTTCTTTCAAAGTTCTTCACTAATAAGATAGCATCTTCATATTTACCTTGAACAGAACACTACAGAACATCAAAACCACAATTCACCACCCTCGTTGGCTGACCATCACCAACTTGTCCTTTTACACATTGTCACACGATCAACAATTGGTTTGGTTAAAGCAGGTGGATTGGTTGAACAAAATTATTCAAAACAGTATCACAACACGACCATCGCTATCCAACAATTATTTCATTACCCCCAGCAACATTACCACACCGACTGTATTTTCAAACACGAGTCAACACCCTATGTCCATACCTGCAACTAAAGGTGCTTGACACAGAGCCTTGACGTTGCATTCTCACCCACAAGTACACTCCATAATCGTTCAGGTGGAATCATAGCTACCGATGGATACTCTCTTTGGACTAACTCCATGTAATCAACCTTATCGAATTACTTCTAATACGTCAACCACTACGACATACTACATGGTCATTAGCAAAACAACGCGTCTGCATCCAAGAGAGGAGTTTCGGCGGAGCGGTGTCATGCAACTATTCTTCAGCCTGCACGTCATCATAAGCCAACGCTTTCAGATGCGCGTGCTTTTACAGCTTTATCCGCGTCAGCACCGCCGCCGTAAATCTCGGCGCGCCACGGTGTGGAGCCACTCGATGAGCCGAATTCATTGACGCCGCGCGGATTGCGGTGAAAGGAGTTAATCAAACCGATGTGCGAGCCTTCTGGTGTTTCGAGCGGACACACGCGGCCGCGCTAGTGAGTGATGCGTGCGGGCACTTCGAGCACTGCACGTTCACGAGATAAACCGCCAGGTCAGGGCAGATGAGACTGACGTTTATGTGTCAATTCTGCTAATGGGTTTGTTTGGTCCATAAATTAGAGACAACTGAGAAGAACCAAAGAGATTCTTTAATCAGCTGCTACGACTGGACGAATATTAATCATCGGGGCGTGAAATGGATTCAATTTACTTGAATTGTCCGGCCCGATCACGCCTGACTCGTTCCATACGAGTCAAGCCAATACGGAATTGATTTTGTAACGATTCACCTACGCATGACGAAGACGGCGGTTACCCAAATGGTCGATTATCAATGTATGACCGGCTTACCATCCATCAAGTTCAAGGGTAAGTAGATATGTGTAATCATATGTCTTCTACTTGTAACTGTACGATATAGTTAAATTCTAAAGTTGCAGTGTTGCAAATGATTTTGGATACTACTCATCTGAATTAGTGATGAATCCAGCAAAACCTACGCCGCTATACACCGCTCTGCTTGGCGACGTCGAGTGTATTCTTCCCCAACTTGTACCGCCTGCATCAAGGATGATTTCACCTGTTTCAGTATCCAGCGTGGTTGTGCCAATGTTTATGACCCAGCGCCGTTGACGCCATCCTGGTTTTGTTGTGTAACGACCTACGCGCTAAATCGCAACGGCGAGCGTCGAAGAATGAAATTATCGGAAACAGTTTACGAGCAGATTCACCGCAGTAGGAGAGTTTCACCTGACAATGTGGTACATAAATTTTCTACCAATGCTTCATCAGCAGATTGAAGGTTGTATCTCTAATGTGCGAACAATTGCGTTCATCGTATGCTGTGCAAACCATCTCTTCGTCTGTTTAGTACCGTTCAGAAAGATCGGAGAATACTTTCATTGGTATCGCTACCTAATGCGACGACGAGCTACGGTAGCCGGTAATTTACGGTTCACGGTCGATACGAACTACCGCTAACTTCGCTTTAGCATCTGTTTCTAATTCAATCCAAGCACCGCGATTTGGGATCACTGTGGACATCACAAACGTGCCCATGGTATCGTTTCTTTACCATAATAGTAAACGCCAGAGACGTACTAATTGAGATACGATAGAACACGTTCTGCACACAGTGATAATGAGTGCCTGTATCCGTCATCCATTGAAATCACCCGCGCCGTACTTCTTGTTCTTTAATGTCCATATTTTCAGGATCATTATTCACTAAACGGATGTTTACGCACGTGGTGCTGCGTGTGTAGCATCACGATTTTTGCACTCATTAATATCACTACTTTGAGCTCACTAAGCTAAAAACCTTCAAAAGAAAGTACTAAATTACCTGAATTGTCTTTAATCGGAGAAATATCGTTGAAAAATATTTTTGTAAACCGCTCTCCAAGAACCATTCGTACGATTTACGCTGAATGTCCAACTAAAATGCAGCATCTTAATAACTTCGTTAATTTTTGCATATATTATAACGAGTCCGTTTGCCTACCTGTTCAGGTTTGATATGTGCTTTCCTCCTTCAAATCACATACTGGTCCACCATATTTCTATAACGGCATAGAAAGACATCTTACAGGTCTCAGTTTTCCTGCTTTAATAACGCCAAATAAGCAAGGCCCTTTTTATTTAAAAATAACTTGCTCTGTCTCATTATCAAAGCACAACCTTGAAGAAAACCCTAATACGTAAGTTATAGCTTCTACATGGAAAAAGTAGAAAATGCTACTTTGCAATTTATAATTCTATCATCATATAAAAGCTGTCAACCAAAAGGCTGACAGCTTTCACATTTTCACGTATTATTCACATTATATGACAAAGTTCATTAATAAAAGTCATTTCCTTTGTGTTTTAACAAATCAGCAGTGCAATACCAGGGCGTGTCATTTCTTTAGGAGAAAGAATATGATTGATTTCATCTTCAGTCAATAAACCTTTTTCTAGGATAATATCGCGAATAGCACGACCAGATGTGTAGGCTTCTTTTGCAAGTGCAGAAGCGGTTTCATAACCAAGGTGAGGCAACAATGCAGTTACGATACCAACAGAACGGTTCAACCAGTATTCGCATTGTTCACGGTCTACTCCAAGATCGATAAGCAATTTTATCAACGAATGTGTTAACACCATTTTAAGGTAGCTAAAGATTATTGAACAAATTGTAAGCCAATACAGGTTCCAGTACGTTCAATTCAAATTGACCATTTTCTACAGCCAAAGAAATGGTAAGATCGTTACCGATAACTTGATAATATACTTGATTCAATACTTCGGCGATAACTGGGTTCACCTTACCAGGCATAATGGAAGAACCAGGTTGACGAGCAGGTAATTTCAATTCCCCGATACCACAACGAGGGCCAGATGCCATCAAACGGAAATCGTTGGCCATTTTAATCAATACAAGAGCCGTAACCTTCAAACCACTAGAGATATCAGCAAAGATATCCGTGTTGTTCGTAGCATCAATCAAGTTATCTGCAGTATAGAATGGTTCCTACGACTCGCTAAGTTCGTATCACACGTCATGAATGTAATTTGGTTCTGCATTAAGGCCTGTACCAACGGCAGGAGCCCCCATATTGATAACATGTGCTCCTTCAACAGCAGATTTAATACGTCTAATACCACGGCGAACACCTGATGCATAAGCACCCATTTCTTGACCTAATGTAATAGGCACCGCATCTTGTAAATGAGTGCGCCCCATTTTTAAAATTTCGCTATACTCATCAGCCTTTTTCTCAAGTTCATCCACAAGGCGTTGCAACGCTTCAAGCAAAGGTTTAGATTTCAAAATCGCACAAACCTTAATAGCCGTTGGAAATGCATCATTGGTAGAGTGCGCCATATTACAATGGTTATTAGGACTTACAATATCATACGATCCTTTTGGATGACCCAAAATTTCACAAGCGCGGTTTGCTAATACTTCATTCATGTTCATATTCACAGAAGTACCTGCACCACCTTGAATTGGGTCGACTGGAAATTGATCTGCGAATTCGCCGGCGATAACTTCATCTGCGGCTTGAACAATGGCTTTACCAATAGATACATTGAGGCGACCTGTTTTCATATTGGCCCAAAGTGCACTTTTACCATTGCTAAAGCTTTAATAAAATCTTGGTCTAAATGTTTTCCTGTAATGAGAAGTTTTACTGCACGAATCGTTTGTACACCATAATATAACTCATCAGCTACTTCTAATTCACCTAGGAAATCATGTTCTTTTCTCATTGCTATCCTTCTTTCCACTGAATATGTATATCTATTCCAAATTACATTGTATAAAAATGGTCTTTCTTTTGAATTTATTATAACATGTATTTTGTATACACAAAAAGTCATTTATGTATTCCATAAAAACAATATTCTATATAATTTCTCTCATGACATATCTGAACATTGCAAAGTATAGTAAAATATAAGCATATACTATTAACATAAAGGAGTGTTTAAAATTAACATAAGTCATCGAACACGAATCATAGCGCTGTTTTTAATTACAGTCATAAGCTATGGTTTTTATAATGCCTATATACCGATTACCGATCCAGTAGAATCTAACTATGTATTAAGTGCCATAACCATGTTAACTCACAATTCATGGATTTCACCTATGATTTACGACCATGTATGGTATGATAAACCACCATTAACATATTGGGCACTTATGATTTGCTATAAATTGTTCGGTATATCAGATTTTGTATCACGCATCCCCAACACATTAATTGCAGGGGCCAGTGTATCGCTCATGTATCACATGGTATACCGTATCAAACAGTCCGTCCCAGTCGCAGTAACCAGTGCCATCCTCTTGATGAGCACCTTACAATTTTGGTATATATCACATGCGGTTATAACAGATGGCTTTTTATTTTTCTTTAGTCTTGCCATATTTGGTTATGCTTACCTAGCTTTTACAAACAATGATAAGACGTCGATGATGAAAGCCTATATAGCAGCAGCCTTTGCAGTCTTAACAAAAGGACCCATCGGATTACTATTACCAGGACTCATATTATTAGTGTTTATGGTCCTTCAAAAATATAGTAAGGCCAATAAGGATGAGGTAAGTTTACTAAGAAACTTAAAGATTGCGTTTACACCGCTAGGCATTGTATTATTTTTCGCCATTGCTAGTCCATGGTACATAGCAATGTATTCTATTCACGGCCAAGATTTTATTAGTGGATTTCTTGGTCTACAAAATGTAGGTCGTGCCCTCGTATCCGAACACCCTAAATTCGACGTGTGGTACTACTATCTAATAATTACGCCGCTTGCTTTATTGCCATGGACACCAGTGGTTATATATCAATTGCGCAAACTGAACTGGAAGGAATCATTCAACCTACTTGGCGGTATATGGTTTGTTATTATATTACTATTTTATTCTATTGTAGCAACCAAGTATTTAGACCTATACACTACCCGCAATTATTCCATGTATCATATGGGGTAGTGAGGCACTATCAATTTACTGTTTAACCCTAAACTATCTAAATATTGTACTTCTTTAGTGACACTACCATTTTGGCATATATACATGCATTCTAGGTATTGGCGTAGCCGTCAGTGCTAGCGACTATATCTTTGAATATATGGTTATAGTTAGCATAGAGCGCTCTGATTTTTTAAAAATAGCTAGACATTACATACGAACATATTCACAACTCACGTGCTATTTTTGCTTTCCAATACTAGCCTATATTCAGCCACTACCATTTCTGTGACGCCCATATTAACGAGTCAATCTGGTATTCAGTTTACATCTTATATAGAAAATACCAGAATCAACCTGTTTTCGTATATGGTGGATATTATACTTCGGTTGTGTATTATACAAAACATATACCAACTACAGTATATTTAAATAAGACTGATGACGAACGCTGGGGCTAAGGCCAGAAATATTATGCCTACCATTACCAAGATAGAGTTTTTGAGATCAACTTCCAAACGAATCAAATGCTATTGTTATCATGACCTAATCGGAATATAAAAGACTTTGAAAGTTCACCTAGCAGCTGTCATTACAAAAACCATTGGGCAAAACTAATGGAGCCAATATATATAAAGTACAAGATAGTATTTCATTTAATAGACGTGTCCTTCGGGGCACTTTTTAATATCAAGTCATACAGAGTCGTTTCAGAGTAATCAGAACACCCAAAAAGGCGTACCTTTAGGTACGCCTTTTACTATAGCTGAGGTATTTCAATTCTACAGTTGCGCCAGCTTCTTCCAATTGAGCTTTCAAAGCTTCAGCTGCTTCAGTAGCTACGCGCTTCTTTTACAGGTGCAGGAGCGCCGTCAGCGATAGCTTTCAGCTTCTTTCAAGCCAAGACCAGTTGCTTCACGAACAACTTTGATTACGTTGATTTTGGATGCGCCAGCTTCTTTCAAGATTACGTCGAGAGGATCTTTTAGCAGCGCCAGCCGTCAGCACTATCAGCATGCTACTAGCTACAGGAGCTGCTGCCAGTTACGCCAAATTCTTCTTCAATTGCTTTTACAAGATCATTAAGTTCAAGAATAGTTGCTTCTTTTTCAATTCAGCAACGATGTTTTCAATGTTCAATGCCATTTTTAGTTTTCCTCCATAAAATAGTTTATTGTATCGGTCTTAAGCGACCAATGAATAATTCGTAGAAATTATTATTCTGCAGCTTCTGCTGGTTGAGCGTCTGCAACAGCTTTGACAGCGTATGCAACATTGCGAACAGGTGCTTGCAATGACGGAAAGCAACATGGAAAAGCATACCTTCGCGGTTTGGAAGGCTTTGCGATTGCTTTAACGCCTGCAGCGTCCATAACTTCGCCTTCAACGATACCAGCTTTTTACAGTAACAACTTCTTGTTCTGTAGCTTTGATGAGTGTTCGATTACACGAGCAGGGTGCAACAGCATCTTCTTTTAGAAGTAGCCAACGCAGTTGGACCTTCTAAATGCTCAGAGAAACCTTCAAGATTCAATTCGTTTGCAGCAATGCGAGTCAAAAGTATTTTTGATTACTTTGTATTCAACACCTTCAGCCAACATTTTGCGACGAAGATCAGTTGCTTTGCGCAACAGTCAAACCAGAGTAACCAATCAATGCAGCACCTTTTTGCTTCAGAAAGAGTTTCTTTCATTTGAGCAACAATTGCTTTTTGATTCAGTGACAGCCATTAGATTACCTCCTTATAGATTTTGTGGTGCTCTATGTACTATCTTAGCGTAAAAACGAGCCCTCATCGCACGCGATAGAGGTCGTAATCAGTCTAGGTTGTTCTAGTGTCAGCCTCAGCGGGCTGAGTTTACATCCATTATGCTATACCAGCCGTCTACAGCTAAGAGACATATGTGATTATTGCTCTTTTGGTTACGTTGCTCAATTTGAACACGTTCAAAAGGCACACCAGGAGCCCATTGTAGCGGACAAGGTTACAGATTTAATGTATTGACCTTTAGCTGCTACAGGTTTAGCCTTGATAATAGTATCAACGATTGTACGGTAATTGTCAAGTAATTTTTCATCATCGAGACGCTTTACCGATAGAGCAAGAAATGATACCTGCTTTATCAGTACGGTATTCGATTTTACCAGCTTTGATTTCGTTTACTGCACGAGCAACGTCTGGAGTTACTGTACCAACTTTAGGGTTTGGCATCAAGCCTTTAGGACCCAAGATTTTACCAAGACGGCCAACTTGACCCATCATGTCTGGTGTAGCAACTACTACGTCGAAGTCGCTCCAACCACCTTGGATTTTAGCTACTAACTCTTCAGAACCTACGAAAATCTGCGCCAGCTTCTTTCAGCTGCTTTAATGTTGTCGCCTTTTTAGCGAACACAAGAACGCGTTTAGTTTGCCAGTACCATGAGGCAATACTACTGCACCACGAACTTGTTGATCAGCGTATTTAGGGTCGACATTCAAGTTGAAAGCGATTTCAACTGTTTCATCGAAATTTGCAGTTGCAGTTTTCTTAACTAACTCAATTGCTTCAACTGGTTCATAGAACTTACCAGCTTCAATAAGTTTTACTGCTTCAGCGTATTTCTTACCTACTTTTGCCATTATAATATCCTCCTTATGTGGTCAAACGGGAATTCTCCTCACCGATTTGCGCTTATCGCAAGTCGTACGCTTATTAGTCAACGATTTCAATGCCCATGCTGCGAGGCAGTACCTTCTACCATGCGCATACCTTGTTCTACTGGGTGTAGCATTCAAGTCAGGCATTTTCAATTCAGCAATTTCACGAACTTTATCGCGACCCTACTTTTCAGCTACTTTATCACGATTAGGTACACCAGAACCTTTTGGGATACCTGCAGCTTTTTCAACAATACTGCGGCTGGTGGTGTCTTAGTGATGAAGTCGAAGCTACGATCTTCATATACGTTAATAACTACTGAATAATCAAGCCAGCTTGTTTTAGCAGTACGTTCGTTGAATTCTTTTTGTGAAAGCAACGATGTTAACGCCTGACTTGACCTAGTGCAGGACCAACTGGTGGTGCTGGGTAGCTTTAGCGGCTTCAATTTGTAGTTTTACTTGTTTAACTAATTTCTTAGCCATGGGTAATTAAACCTCCTATGATTCTACTGTGGTGGTAACGGATAAATATCCTCCCACTGGCAACCAAAAATCGATTGCTCTTTTAGAGTTATATTTATATATTAAAGAGCTTTTTCAACTTGAGAAAACTCTACCTCTACCTCTGTGATCTCGATTGAACATTTCTACATTAAGTTTCAATGTTCCTTTTTCAGGGTTAATTTCGGTAATAACACCCTAGTCTATCTTCAAAGGCACCGGATGTATGCGAACCGTTTCACCAACCTCTACATCGACGTTGATTGTTGGTTTCTTATCCAAGCCCTGAGACTTAAGTATATGTTCTACTTCGGAATCAGAAAGTGGAACTGGTTTTGTAGCGGAACCAACGAAACCCGTTACACCTGGTGTGTTGCGCACAACATACCAAGAGCGGTCGTTAACTTCCATTTCAACCAATACGTACTCCAGGAAATATTTTTACGTTTTACTACTTTTTAACCCCATCTTTTTCATCTATTTCATCTTCAAGAGGTACTAGTATTCTACTAATTACATCTTGTAAGCCCATAGATTGAACCTTAAGTTCTAGAGTGGTTTTAACTTTATTTTCGTAGCCTGAATAGGTATGAATTACATACCACTTCTTATCTGCTTCCATGTAATGGCCCCCTATCCAACAATCCGCAACAACATATTAATTAGTTGAGCAAAAATCGCATCAAACACATAGATGAGTAAGGCAATAAAGATTGTTACCAAAAATACTACAATTGTGTAATTGATGAGCTCTTTTCTTGTTGGCCAGACTACTTTTTTCAGTTCAGCCTTAACACCGCGGAAGAATTTACCAAAACCGCCACGTTGTTGAACTGCTGAGTTAGACTTTGCCATTTGTTCACATCCTCAAATCAACAGGTAATGAATGATAAGATTATTTTGTTTCACGGTGTAATGTATGTTTACCGCAGAATTTGCAATATTTCATCATTTCAATACGATCAGGATTGTTTTTCTTATTCTTGTTCGTTTGGTAGTTACGTTGTTTGCAATCTGTGCAAGCTAAAGTAATGGCATTACGCATCCGGACACACCTCGCTTTATATTTACTAACTTGTCTCTTGTACTCGAAAACGCTCGACTACATACTAATGAATATATCATATGTAGTCTAGCAATGTCAAGATTTTGAGCAACTCAAAAAAGCCAGGCACATGTGCCTGACAGAAATAGTATAACAAAAAATGGCGTTCCTTGTCTAGAACTTTACACAAAAATAGGACCCCTTACGGAGTCCTATTTATTACAAAGGCTACTAATTAACCTTCGATTTCAGTTACAACGCCAGCGCCTACTGTATGGCCACCTTCGCGGATCGCGAAACGAAGACCTTCTTCGATAGCGATTGGAGTAATCAATTCGATATTCATTGTTACGTTATCGCCAGGCATACACATTTCTACACCTTCAGGAAGGTTTACAACACCTGTTACGTCTGTTGTACGGAAGTAGAATTGTGGACGGTGGTTGGAGAAGAATGAGTATGACGGCCACCTTCTTCTTTAGTCAAATACGTATACTTCTGCTTTGAATTTTTGTGTGGGTTGATGGGAACCTGGTTTGTAATGCTTGACCACGTTCGATGTCTTTACGGTCAACACCACGAAGCAATGCACCAACGTTGTCGCCTGCTACTGCAGAGTCCAAAGTTTTGCGGAACATTTCAAGACCAGTTACAACGTATTGTTCAGCTTTTTCTTTCAAGCCTACAACTTCTACTGTGTCGCCTACATTTACTTGACCACGTTCAACACGGCCAGTTGCTACTGTACCACGACCAGTGATTGTGAATACGTCTTCCACAGGCATCAAGAAAGGTTTGTCAGTATCACGAACTGGTGTTGGGATGTGGGAGTCTACAGCTGCCATCAATTCGTCGATTTTAGCTACATATTGAGCGTCGCCTTCCAAAGCTTTCAAAAGCGGAACCTACAATGATAGGTACTTCGTCGCCAGGGAATTCGTAGGGAGGAAAGAAGTTCACGAACTTCCATTTCTACCTAATTCAATCAATTCTTCGTCGTCAACCATGTCAGCTTTGTTCAAGAATACTACGATTGCAGGACACCAACTGGCGAGCCAACAAGATGTGTTCGCGAGTTTGAGCGCATAGGGCCGTCAGCTGCGGAACATACCAAGATAGCGCCGTCCATTTGAGCCGCACCAGTGATCATGTTTTTAACATAGTCAGCATGGCCTGGGCAGTCAACGTGTGCATAGTGACGGTTTTCAGTTTCGTATTCAACGTGTGCAGTGTTGATTGTGATACCACGTTCACGTTCTTCTGGAGCTTTTATCGATCATGCTGTAATCTTGGAAATCAGCTTGGCCTTTTTCAGTCAATACTTTTGAGTGATTGCAGCAGTCAAAGTAGTTTTACCATGGTCAACGTGACCGATAGTACCAATGTTAACATGCGGTTTCGTACGTTCAAATTTTTCTTTTCTTTGCCATTAGGATTATATCCTCCTTCACAAAAACAAAATACTTTTATAGTATTACTATAATATAATAACCTAATTTAATCAACGGAATATACATTCCTACAGATTATTATACCATAATACACAAATGTCAATAAATAAAAAATTACATCCTATTTCGAGGGATGTAATGAGTTATAATTATATTTTATAGTAGATACAAAAAAATCCCCACCAATGTGAGGTTTAATGGTGGCGGCACACGGATTTGAACCGCGGACACACCGGGTATGAACCGATTGCTCTAGCCAACTGAGCTATGCCGCCATGTATGGAGCTAGTGACCGGGATTGAACCGGTGACCTTATCCTTACCAAGGATACGCTCTGCCGACTGAGCTACACCAGCACAATGAACGTTCACTTCACTGTGAAATTATGGTTGCGGGGACAGGACTTGAACCTGCGACCTTCGGGTTATGAGCCCGACGAGCTACCAACTGCTCCACCCCGCTATAAATGGTGGAGGGAGAAGGATTCGAACCTTCGAAGTCGAAGACGGCAGATTTACAGTCTGCTCCCTTTGGCCGCTCGGGAATCCCTCCATAAATAAAATGGAGCTGGCGATAGGAATTGAACCCACAACCTGCTGATTACAAGTCAGCTGCTCTACCTATTGAGCTACGCCAGCATCATTACGACAAGATGTATTGTATCATCTGCCACACTAAGTGTCAAGAACTTTTTCAAAACTTTTTGAAAAGTTTTGTTCGTTCTTCGCAGTCACCCTTAGTGCTATATCAATATATCATGAAAGTTTTTCTGACGCAAGTATTTTTAGAATTTTTTTCCAACTTTCATTTTTGCCTCATAGGAAACTCACATCTAAACTCACATATATAAATAGATTATTGCTAGAATAGCAACTATAATTCGATAATATCCAAAACGACGCCAACGAGGATCTGTTTAGATACCACAAAAAAACCTTTTACCGTTATATATCCACTATATATGATACGGCGGTGCCAATGATAAACATAATAATATCATTTAATCCCAATGCATGTATGACACGCACTAAATCATACCTACACACGATAATCATAACAGGCACAGCCATGATAAACGAAAAATCAGCTGCAGCCACTCGTGTATCGCAGCCGATAAGCATCCCTCCTGCAATGGTTGCGCCAGGCGCGAAAATCAGAGCCATAGACAAAGCATTTGATATGAGACCAATTTGAAAGCATTGATATATAGTCAAATTATTTACAGAATCCACCAATCGCCCAGATACTGTTCTTTTTTCCGCATAAATCATAAATATAGCACCTATAATAAGGCCTACTATAACGGGAATTGGTCCAAATAAATACTCTTTTATAATGTATTGCAATAGATATCCAGCCATTAATACGGGTAACATGCCCGCACTAATATGTAGCTAAGATACGCCGCGTGTTTTTATCCAATTTTTCCGTTTCAAAAAGCCGTTAAATGTACGTCTATAATGTGTATAAATAGCAAGGATGGCACCTATCTGAATAAACACTTCAAATACATCAGCATGTGTGCCTTCAAAATTGAGCATATGCCCAATAATAATCATATGACCTGTACTCGATACAGGAATACATTCTGTTATACCTTCTACAACACCTAAAATAAGGGCAATTATATATTAATCCATGATATCACCCACCTTTTATATGCGGTCATAACTCATGGCAATATATAATGCCCTCATCAATCAATATAACTGTAATTAGTCAATAACCATGACACGCTCAGGTTTTGTAATAGTAACCACTGCATGTTTTGGATCATTATTGTGTTCTAAGTACAATTGGTCACCTTCAAGATGACCACGCCAACCTACAACAATCGGATATGTTTTACTAATGGTCTTTAATAGTTCAAGAGGATTTAAGTTTAAAATAGGAGCAAATAATACATTAATGCCATCTAAAAGAAGTACTTCCGTATCACTACGACTTAATGCACGGCGAATAACATCTTCTGCAAGTTTTGGACGTTCATCACGAGGAACCAACAAAAATTCTTCTTCAATAAGTTGTTTTGCTTCTAAATATTTCCACCCTTTTTGCTCTGATAACTCACGAATTAACAAACTTTTACCAGAACCAGGGCCACCAACGATGAACAATATACGCTCATCACCATTTTGAATTTGTTCCCACCGTTCTTTCACATCTTGTACAGTAACCATATCCTTGCCTCCTCACTTAAGATGACCTACTTAACAGGTCGGTCAGATAACATCACTGATTTGATATATTGATTTTTATCATCTAAGGCGAACTGTAAATAAGAATTACTCGACCTTGGATTTTTATACTCATACACCGTTGCAGTGCCTGTATTTGTTGCAGACTCCACTATACGCGTCGGCATACCATATACAAATAGCAATAAATATTTTGTATCGCCCATGGCAATACCACGACGTGTCGGTGTATAGACGTTTAACAACACACGATTGATAAGCGACTTATCATCTACGCTAACGCCATACTCATTATAGCCAATGAATGTAGCACCAAATAGCATTCCTTGAGTTCTCCACTCTGCATCCGCATCATTCACAAAATGTTGATTCAATCGTAAACCACGCAACACAAAATCATCGTCACTCAATTGCCCAGCATGGAAATGATACATCGGAGCCTTTGGCAATCCGAAACGGGTCCAAACCTGTCCATCCAAAATATCAACAGCCTCTATCACATTATTTTTAACGGTGAAAGCCACATAGGATTTTCCGTTTTGAATAGAATCTGGAGATTGGCTATTATTATTTGTATTCGCTACGAGAGAAGTAAATTCCTTTTTTTCTGTCCATGAATTTTCCGCATGACCTTCATATAAAAAGATATATGATTCATCGGATTGGTTCCGCCACATCGCATTAGGACTACCATAAGAGAAAATCATCTCCATGCGGGAACTACCTACACCAATATCACGAACAGTAACCAAACCTTTTTCTGTAGTATGTAAATTAGTAATAGTACCTACAGGAAATAAGTATGTAGCACCTTGTCCACGCAACTGATTCCCTTCTAGACGTGATTTATCCGGTCCAGTATACACCGTTATATCCATATCTTTTTCATGATACGTTGTAAATACACCTTTCACGGTCTTTTTAGTAGTAGCACTAGGCTTATATACATCACCAACGCGATATACAGGACCTATACTCGCAGTATCCTCGTCCGATTTCAAAGCTAAACTGTAGTCATCTTCTACACCAAGAGCTGGTAAATTATTAGATGTATACGAATGTCCTATATCAGATAAATTATTTTTTGAATCCTGTGGCATAACACCATCATTTTCGCTAGCAGCCTGCCAATATTGCAAAGAATCACCAAAAGCAGTAACTGCTAATTGTTCAGCTAGCCATCCACTTTTTGAGCGACTATCTGCAGCAGGTTCTTTCACAACAACTATAGTATTCTTGATTTCTGGCACCGTTGTTTCCGCATCAACAGCCCCTACCGATACAGTTCCCATTGCACTTAGCACGGCTATAGTCAATGCTGCATGAGATAAGATTTTTTTCATTATCGACTCTCCATTTGTTTTCTAAGCCATGTTAACCATGGTACCAGACCATCTTTAACGGTACAACTGATTTCAAACACTTGGCCTTGAGGATTTAAATTACGAATATCTTTGATTGCTTTTTCCTTATCGAATGGTACATATGGTAAAAGATCAATTTTATTGAGCAATATAGCCTTTGATTCTTTAAAGATAAGTGGATATTTTAAGGGCTTATCTTCACCTTCTGTAACAGACAACACTGTGACTTTCACAGCCTCACCTATATCGAATTCTGCAGGGCATACTAAATTCCCAACATTTTCTATAATTATCATATCTAATGCATCAAGATCTAAATCAGATATAGCATCTTGAATCATATTCGCATCTAAATGACAGCCACCTACCGTATTGATTTGAACGACAGGTACCCCAAGAGCATGAATGCGCTCAGCATCTTTAGAGGTAAATAAATCGCCTTCAATAACAGCCACATTATAATCTTTTGCTAAATCTTGTAATGTTGCTTCTAATAACGACGTCTTACCCGCACCTGGAGAGCCCATTAAATTAAATACAAAGATATGTTTTTCTTTAAATATTTGTTGCAACGATGATGCAATGGCATCATTTTTTGCCAATACATTTGTTTTTACTTCTACTTGCATATATACCTCAATCTATATCAATAGATGTCACTTGTAGTTCTCGACCACCGATAGTGTTCACAAGACGACTTTCACAATGAGGACAGATAAATTTATAGTCTTGCACATCAAAAGATAGTATCACAGTCTAAACATTGTCCTGTAATAGGGATGGTGTGAATGTCGATTTTAGATGTTTCTGCCGGAGTACCTTTTGTTACCGCATCCCAGCAAAAGAACAATGCATCAGGTTCTACGCCACTCATTAAACCTAAATCAAGTTGTACGGAATGAATGATAGATGCATCATTATTTCTCATTGTTTCTAAAGCGATATCTAAAATCCCCTCAGCGATTGACATTTCGTGCATGATACGCCTCATAAACTGCTTCCAACATCATCGTCGTTGTAACGGAACCAACGCCACCAGGAACCGGTGTCATAGAAGATGCAACACTACTCACCGCATCATAATCAACATCGCCTACTGTTTTACCATCTAGCTCATTGATACCTACATCAATAACAACGGCACCAGCCTTTACCATGTCTGCTGTAATCATATGTGCACGACCAGCTGCAGCGATTACGATGTCCGCCTCTTTAACATGACACGCCAAATCAGTCGTACGCGAATGACAGATGGATACTGTAGCATGACGTTCAAGAGCCATCAACGCTACTGGTTTACCAATAACTTGACTGCGACCCACAACAACTACATGTTTTCCTTCTAAAGAAATCCCATAATGATCTAATATAGCTAAACAAGCCTTAGCTGTACAAGGTGCAAAACCACCTTTACTAGCTGTTACGAGACCAATATTATAGGTCGTAAGACCATCGATATCTTTTTTTCAGGACTTAAAGCATCAATTAATTGCTCCGTATCGATATCCTTTGGCATCGGCATAAGTGGCAAAATACCATGTACTGCATCATCGTTATTTAATGACATCAATGCTTCATATACCTCTTCGTGACTTGCTGTACTAGGTAGTTGAGTGCGCACAAATCCATAGCCAAAATTCTTGGCTGTTTTTTCCATAAAATCAGCATACATGTTTGCACCATGATCATCACCAACAAGTAATACCGCCATTGTAATAGTACCCGCTTCAAGGTTTGTCATTTTTTCTTGCAAAACAGCTTTATGTGCATCAGCTACAGCTTTACCACGTAATTCAATCATAGTTATCTCCATTCCATTATACGCTATACAGAATTCTTATATAAAAAGGTGCCTATAGAGGCACCTTTAGTAATCTCTTATTCTATTATATAACGCTTTGTCTATAGTTGTAGGTTTAATTCCTAAACTATATAAGTCATCAATGACTAAATTGAACGACAATAGCAGTACCGGGAGACACTACTGTTCCTGGCAGTTGCTCTTGTGAAACCGCAGTCCCTGTACCATCAGGTTTAAAGTACAAGCCTGCCGTATGCAACCAATCGCGTACCTCCCCAAATGTATATCCTCTAAAGTCTGGCAATACTACATCACCATCACTATTTGGTTTTACTGACGGAAGTTTTGCTACTGGCGAGGCTACAACTGTAGCACCATCTTTAACAGATGGCGACATTTGATAGTATCTAACCAATTGAGACATGATATTTTTAAATACTGGGGCCGCAATTTGACCACCATAGATAGAACCTTTTTGAGGGATCATCAATAGCAACAAGAACTACAAACTTAGGATCTTCTACTGGACCAAATCCAATAAAGGATGCTATATAATGGCCTGCTAAATAGCCGCCTCGTTTAGTATCGAGCTTTTCAGCAGTACCTGTTTTACCTCCAAAGTGATAGCCTTCTACCAAAGCTTTTGAGCCGCCCCCCTCAGACACTTCTTTTTCAAGAATATCCGCAATTATTTTTGCCGTTTCCTCTGGTATCGGTTGCCCCACTACTTCCGGATCAGTAGTACTCGTAATATCTCCCTTAACATTACTATAGGATTTAATAATGTGAGGCCGCATCATCTTACCACCATTAGCTACAGCTCCAAAAGCACGTACCATTTGTAACGGAGTAACCGCAATCCCTTGTCCAATAGACATAGTAGCTACATCAAGCTTACTCATGTCTTCTGGTTCGTATAAGATACCTGCACCCTCACCAGGCAATTCAATACCTGTTGTAGAACCAAATCCATAATCACGAACATATTTAGACAATATATCTGCACCAGTAGTCGTACCAATTTCAGCCATACCGGTATTGATGGAGAACTTCAGGATATCAATCAATTTAACAGGGCCATAGCCTTCACCATTCCAGTTTTGCATCACATGTCCATTGGCTACAAAGGCACCCTTATCGTTATACACTTGATCTAGTTTCCATTTGCCAGATGCTAATGCGGCAGAGGCGATAAGAGGCTTAAATGTGGAACCTGGTTCATACAAATTAGTTACCGCAATATTCTTAAACGCTTCGTCAGAACTTTGACTATAATGATTAGGGTCATATGTAGGGCGATTGGCCATCGCTAAAATCTCCCCTGACTTAGGGTCCATAACGATAACACTCGCATGTTTAGCCCCCGTATCCTCCATCGCTTTATCCAGAGCTCGCTCTGCAATAAATTGAATACTTGCATCGATAGTTAAGGTCACACTTTTACCTTTATCAGGCAAATATTTGGACAACACGGAGCCAAAAATAGCATTCCCGTTTCTATCGGTCGCAACGAGTTCCTTTTGAATACCGCCCTTTAATTCATCATCAAGTACCATCTCAAGACCATCAAGACCTTTATCATCGGTTCCAACAAAGCCTAATACTTGAGCTGCTAAATTACCATTTGGATAATATCGCTTTGATTCCTCTACGAAATTAAGACCTTTTAGCTTTTTCTCCTTAATCAACTGAGCTATAGCCTTCGATTTTTCTGGTTCCATCATACGGTCAATCCACACAAAGGCTGTATCCTCTTGTAAGGATTTCACAATATCCCCTTTTGCCATCGTTACATAAGGCTCAATAAGATCAGCAATTTCATCGATGGGTCTATCAATCATCTTCGGATCTGCATACAAGGATTTTGTAACAACGCTCATCGCTAATGGTCGGCCATTACGGTCATAAATCGTACCGCGAGGAGATTGTAATTTTCTATCCACCTGTACTTGGCTCAAATTCTTAGCCTGCAAATCAGACTTATCTATAATTTGTAAAAAGAATAAGCGCCCTACCAAAACAACGGCAATACATAGGAGTACGCGCACCGTATATTCAATTCGCTTATTATCATTCCCTGAAATATTCATTATGGTCTCCCACTAAAAGTATTAATATGATGTGCGTTGCAACTTATGAATAATTGCATCATACAAATCATCAGGTTCATTTTTAACAACGCCATTTTGTACTTGTTGCATCAAATACTGTAGACATTGCGCTATATTTTCACCACACGCTGCAAGAACGCGCTTATCATATCGTAAATCCTTTGTATGAACAGGCATCTCCAAGCTCAAATCCGCCATACATTCTCCAAAGGCCAAAGTACCATCTGTAACGGAATACGGTTTCCCACAACCGAGAACATCGGCTGCACACACCTTAGCCAACTGTTGCCACGCTTCACGCATTCCTTGACTATCCCTAAACTCACCGCTACGAGCTTCCTTGCGAATCCATTTTTTCTCATCTGCCTCTTCATTTTGAACAAAGAAATGAAAACGCATATGATTCTTAACAATCCAAGATACACGACTGGCAAATTTTTTATTATACCCAAGGCGAATCAATATGTCATAAGCCATCTGAGATCCTAGATTATCATGTCCACGGTCCGTATAACGTCCATTAATAACTTGCCTAATACTAGGTATCCCCTTTGCTACATCATGCAACAAAGCACCCCAACGGAGTGTCAAATCAGGTTCTGTTTCAGATACGACTGCTAATGTATGATACCATCCATCAAACTCATGAAATGCCTTTCTTGTGGCAAACCCACTAGATGATATAACTCAGGTAAAATAGGAATTTCTCTACTTTCCCCATTTTCCACCATGCGACAGGTACATTCAGCCAAACGAGATTGTACGAATACATCTAAGCCCTTTGCCACTGCAGGTTCTAATAATAGACGATCTATTTCACTTCGCACGCGTTCTAGTGAAAGTCCCGATACACGATGAAATGCTGTTGGCATTGCCTTTAATAATGCTTTATCAGGCATAAAATCGAGTTTTGCGATAAAGCGACAAGCTCTAAACAAACGCAACGCATCCTCTTGAAAACGTTCCTCAGGATTACCGATGGTGCGTAGCACCTTATGTTTAATATCATGACGTCCGCCAACAAGGTCTATAATCTCCTTATAGCGATTCATAGCCATACCATTAACAGTAAAATCACGACGCTTCACATCTTCTTCGAGTGTATCTGCATAGACGATTTTCTCTGGACGATGACTATCCACTCCATAACGTTCACTACGATACGTAGCAACTTCATAATGTTTATTCCCCACAGTAGCCACTACTACACCGAAGGTTTTCCCTATAAGCCCCTTTGTCTCAATACCAGCATTAGCTAAAACAGACATAACCTGTTCTGGTCGGGCAGATGTAACGATGTCAAAATCGTGAGGCTCCACATGCATGAGCATATCTCGTACTGCACCGCCGATAATGAAAGCCTCAAAGCCCGCTTCTTCTAAAATTGTCAGCAAACGGATAGCCTGTTCCATACATCCACCCTCCCTTCTATTCATCTTTTTATTGTACTACAAATACGATAACGAAAAAAGGTTCACATGGTCTATGTAAGACAGTTTTTATCTTACCCAAACTATGTGAACCTCTATATTATATAGTAGTTTATACTAGCTTTTATAAAGAACGCACCTTTTCAGCTATTGCTAAGCCAGTTTCAGTAACGGCCAATCCTCCATCACTAGTTTCACGAAGAGCTGCTGGCATTGCACGCCCAATATTATTCATGGCCTCAATAACTTCATCCGGTGGAATTTGACTTTCAATACCAGCCAATGCAAGCTCAGCCGCTGTAATGGCATGAACAGCATAGACACCATTCCGTTTAACGCAAGGCACCTCGACGAGCCCTGCCACTGGATCACATGCAAGGCCTAATAAATTTTTCATACAAAGTGCAACAGCATGACCAACCTGACGAGCAGTCCCACCCATCATTTCTACTATAGCAGCGGCAGCCATACAAGCTGCAGTACCAACTTCGGCTTGGCAGCCACCAACCGCACCTGCTACACAAGCTCGATTGGACACCACATTACCTACGCCTGCTGCAGCAAGAAAACCTTTCACCAATGTAGGTGTATCTAGTTCATGATGCTCCGCTACAGCCTGAACCGCACCTGGCATGACACCACAAGAACCAGCCGTAGGACAGGCTACGACCTTAAACATCTTCGCATTAGCTTCATTGACCGCAATAGCATACGACATAGCTTTATACGAAATATCACTCATGAATAGTGGTTTTCTTGCAATTAAACGAGCGGCCTCACCACCGGACATATTGGATTGGGTTCGTTTCAAATTACGTAACCCATCCTTGATAGAAGCCTTAAAAATATCTAAGCGATGTTTGATTTCTTTAGTAATCTCCTTTTCATTACGATCATACTGTTCCAATTCAGTGCGCATAACCACATCTCCAAAAGACAGGTTATGCTCTTCGCTAAGTCGGATAATATCAGCTATCGTTTCATAAGCGTAACTCATCATCTCCTCCTACAAAGCCTCAAAAGTCATTACATCTTGAATGCCTGGACACTCACGCATAAACTGTACAGTAATAGGGTTAACAACAGAATCGGTGGTAATAACCATAACCGCATCTTTATATTTACCCTTTCTAAAAACACGCATAGACGCAATATTGATGTCAGATTCACTTAAAGCCTGACTAATGAGCGAAATGGCACCAGGCTTGTCCTCATGAAATACAACAAGTGTAAATTCATCGCCTGTAATAGACATATCATTGCCGTCTACTTCGGTAATCATAATTTGACCACCACCGATGGAACGTCCTACTACAGACATATGACGCTCTTTTTCACCATACAAATCAAACTTCACTACATTAGGATGACCTATATCGAGTGGTGATTCGATGAAAGTATAATCTAAACTAGCTTCATCAGCGAGTTCCTTCGCATTGCGGATGCGTTTATCATCCTCTTTAAAGCCTAATAAACCACCTAATAAGGCACGATCTGTACCATGCCCTTTATATGTTTTTGCAAACGACCCATACAAGGTCATTTCAACCTTCTTCGGCGTATTCCCAAATATACAACGAGCCATCTTGCCAAGCCGTGCTGCACCAGCGGTGTGCGAGCTAGACGGACCAATCATAACGGGGCCGATAATATCAAAAATACTGTTCATATTGAACCTCTATACATACATAAATAAAGAAATAATTCACTTCTTAGCTATAGTATAGCAATCAATATTCATAGATGTCTATATACACAATAGAGGTATGTTTGTCCACTGTTGACAAACATGTTTGTTCACCCTCTCCATTAAAACCTTTATATACAATTTTATATGATTAAGACAAAAAAGGCTATACCATCAAAAGATGGCATAGCCTAATTTATATAGCAACAACCCGAATCATATAAGAGAGAGGGGATTAGGGCCGCTGTTATCAAGATTTTAATCCGATTAGCCCAAGATAGCTTTCATATCAGCTTCTGGAGTTGTAATTGGATGTAATTGGAATTTTTCTACCAAAATGTTCAATACATTGCTGGAGAAGAATTTAGGCAAGGAAGGTCCGATGTAGATGTTGCGGATACCCAATGCCAACAATGTTAACAAGATACATACTGCTTTTTGTTCGTACCAGGACAATACCAATGTTAATGGCAAGTCGTTTACGTCACATTCAAAGGCACCAGCCAAAGCTACTGCTACTTGAATAGCGGAGTAAGCATCGTTACATTGGCCCATATCAAGGATACGAGGGATACCACCGATTTCACCGATGTTAAGGTCGTTGAAGCGGAATTTACCACAAGCCAATGTCAATACTACAGTATCATCTGGAGTTTGTTTTACGAATTCTGTGTAGTAGTTACGGCCTACTTTAGCACCGTCACAACCACCAACTAAGAAGAAGTGTTTGATTGCGCCAGCTTTTACAGCGTCGATTACTTTATCAGCAATACCCAATACTGTACCGTGACCGAAACCAGTAGTTACTTCGTGACCACCGTTGATACCAGTGAATTCTTGAGCTTCTTTGTAGCCGCCCAATTCGATGGCGCGTTCAATAACAGCGGAGAAGTCTTTAGTGCCATCAGCTTTTTCTTCTACATGTGCACAGCCGTCGAAACCTACCATATCTGTAGTGAAGATATTTGCTCTGTAGTTTTCTTTTGGTGGCATAATGCAGTTTGTAGTGAACAAGAATGCGCCAGGAACGTCAACGAATTCTTTTTTTGTTGATTTTTGCCATGCAGTACCGAAGTTACCTTTCAATTGAGGATGTTTTTTCAATTCAGGGTAAGCGTGACAAGGTAACATTTCACCATGAGTATAGATGTTTACACCTTTACCATCAGTTTGTTCCAACAATTGATTCAAGTCGTGAAGGTCATGACCAGTTACAACGATGAAAGGACCTGGTTCTACAGTCAAAGGTACTGTAGTTGGTACTGGAGTGCCATATGTTTCAGTATTAGCTTTATCAAGAACAGCCATACATTTCAAGTTGATTTCGCCGAATTCCATCAAAAGACCAAGCCATTCTTCAGCGCTGTGATCTTTCGCCATTTCTACTAAACCTTTAACGAACCAAGCGTCAACGTCAGCATCGTGGAAACCAAGGCGAGCAGCATGCCATGCGTATGCAGCCATACCACGCATACCTAACAATAATGTGGAACGAAGGGATACGATATCTTCTTCACCTTTCCACAATTGTTCCCAATCGAAGTTTTGTTGAGTGCTGTCCACTTGTGCATGGTAAGCGTTTACTTCGTCGATGAACGCTTGAACGCGGTCTTCAGAGAAGTTAACGTTTGTTACACACATGAACAAACCACGCATTAAATAATCGATACCTTCTTTAGTGTGGCCTTTTACGTCTAAAGCGCGAGCCAAGCCCACCAAAGCAGCAGTTAATTCGTCTTGTAAGTTTGCAACTGGTGCAGTTTTACCGCATACACCTTGTACTGTACAACCAGCTGGTGCTGCAGATTGTTCGCATTGATAACAGAACATGCTCATTTAAAATCCTCCTTTGCGAGACTTTCTCGCATTCAAGCTAGATAATATAAAACCTATACATTACACTGATGAATTATCAGGTGTCTGATTGATTACATTTGAAAGTATAACGTAAAGGTGATACAATTTCTGTAGCTTGAGCAACAATTAAAAAAACTTTTTTCATTTTTTTGCTTCAATCCAATATTTATATTGGGTTAAATGCTCATTTGAGCTATATTATTATACAATAATCATTACAATTTGCCTATAACAATCATCACAATCCAAGGATGAAATACTATGCTATCTAGGAGGTATATATGATCAAACAAGTTTTATCAGATGATATCATCAAACAATATCTACCTGTTTTAACAGCATGTCCTCTATTCAATACATTAGGGACTTCGGAATTAATAAGCTACTTACACAATGCAAAAGGTCATTATAAATAACTATAAAAAGAATGACTTTATCGCCATATCTGGAGACCCTATGGAAGGCATCGGCATTATATTGGAAGGCAGTGCCATGCTAACTCGTGAAAATGTTCTCGGACAGCGTGTTATTATGGCAAATCTAGAAGCATCGTCCCTCTTTGGGGAAGCGCTTCTATTTAGTAAACGACCTCTCTGGCCTGCTACTATAAAAGCAATGAAGTCTACAAAAATCATGTTCATCCCACTAGAAACATTCATTGAAACATTGCCAGATTGCCACCAATGCCAAACAAAAATCCTTTCAAATTTATTAGAAGATTTATCTGAAAAAGCAATACTCCTCACCAAGAAGGTTCACTATTTAACATTAAAAGGGATGCGAGAAAAGATTTACGCTTACCTTACTGATATTTATACGATGCAACATACGGAAAAACTCCTTCTACCACATAACCGAGAACAAATGGCAGAAGCCCTTAATGTATCTCGTACAGCATTAAGTCGTGAACTTGGCCGACTACGTGACGAAGGTATCATCGAAATCAACGGACGCCATGTTACATTATTGGATCCACAAGAAATTATAGAATTCGGCTTTAATAATTAAACAATAAGATTTACATAACACAAAACCGCCCAAGACTTACCTGGGCGGTTTGTTTTATATATAAATGTAATTAGAACCAATGAGATAAATCAAATTCTTCTCCAATGGTAGCTTTCACATGAGCTCGACCTAAATAGAGGCCTAGCAAGGTAAGTGAAATAGAGCACATAGGACTCGCATCATAGACGCTAGCTAAATCAGAAAGAACCGGACTAATATCATCCATGATTTGACGAGCCTCTTCACCTCTAAACGCAGTAGGCTTACTCTTCATCAAAGCTAGGAGATCACGTTGTATCATCGCATCAGAAATACGTGCTTCTCTAAAGAAGCGCGGTGCTAATGATTCATCAACGACAGCGAGTTTATACAGATTAGAATTTAAGCTACGTACCACAAATCGTGGATCTACACCGCGACCATCTGTAGCACGGAATAATTCTTCCTTCGTAAAACCACGATAGTTAAATACGAATGGATACGAATTTCCCAACAGTTGCGTCAAGGACACCGGTTCGCGTTCTTGCTGTGTACAACGCAAGTAATCAAGTTGACGATAGAACGATTGATCATAAGGCAAATCAGAAATAAATGGCTCAATATATTTCTCTACATAATGTTGGAAATGAATACGACCATAATTGTTAGAGTTTCTAGAGTACTGCAACAGCAAAGTCAATGCCATGACTTGGAAGTGGCCAAGTGTAAGATGTGGCAAAACACGCAATGCATCAAAGGCCACCAAATACGGCGTGCTAGACTTAGGCGATTGTACTACATCTAAAAAAGCCTCTAGAGCAGCCGTCTTCATCCACGGAGTTGGAGTACCCGCATAGGCTTTTTGCATCGACATTAACGCTTCTTGAATTACAATATTTTGCAATAGTAAATTAACTTCACTGCCTTTAGTGATTCCTAATGCAATTAAAGCATCTCGTGTAATCTCACTAACAACATGCATCGTATCATTTTGAACAACACCAAAAGCATGAACAAAAGGCTCGACCGCCATAGCGACACGTTTATCCTCTTGTGCAATTTGAGCCCATGGGCCACTCACCTCTGGCTCTACCTCTTCTTCTATATTACCCAAATGTTCATTGATTTCATCAGCATTAAACATTCTTGTTTCTTCTAAAGCAGATGGGCCTTGTGGTTGTGCAACCTCGCTAGACTCATTGCCAAACATTTGCGTTGCATCCGCTTCAAATTGACTGGTAGCAGACATCATATCTGGAGATTCACCTAAGGCAATCGTATCCTCTGTAAAACTATCGACTACAGGAATTTCCAATGTTTGCTCTGTAATAATTTCATCCTCAACAGCATATACGTCAACGCCATCATGGGGTTGTTTTTGCGTTACATGTATTGTTTCTTCTTCATATACATTTTGCTTACGCACATCTTTGTGTGAAACATCTTTTTCTAGATTTGTTTCATTATCACTTTCACTCTTATTAAAAACTGCATAACACACAGCAAAGAAACCGAGTATCACAACAGCTAATACAACATATGGAATAATCCCAGACATTATCTTCTCCTCTTACAATAATGCGTCATTATAAACGGCGCGACTACCGCCAATACTCTTAGGTCGAACGCGACAAGCTGTCACATGAGCTTCCCCAATTTTCTTAATGTCTAAACGCACAGGAACTGCTACATGTTTCATATGCATACCTATGAAAGTATCCCCAATATCAATACCAACATCAGCTTGTACAAATTCAACAACAACAGGGTCTTTAAAGCGACTATAAGCCGTCATTGCCATAGCACCACCTGCATGAATTTGAGGTACTACATTACATTCTTCTTCCCAAGTTAGCGCATCTCGTTCCATTACTAGCGCACGATTCAAATGTTCACAACATTGAACAGCTAAGTGTAACCCTTTATCTGTTACAAGCTTGTATATTTCATCAAATAATACAGCAGCTACATCCTCATGTGAATCTGTGCCAATCTTTTTACCACACACTTCACTAGTCGAACAACCAACTACAAATAATTGTCCTTCACGTACCTTTGCTACTGTTAATAGTTCATCTATAGCAGCATGCACCTCTTGTCTAATTGTTTCAATAGAATGCATTATATCGCCCCTTTTTTAATATTCAAATATATAAATATATTATCATAAAAAAATATGTCTTTTATAGACCAAACTATGTTGTAACTGTGTGAAATTCCTTTAATAAACCTAATATATCCTGTAACTATACGGTTTTATACGAAAACAACAAAAAGAGGCTCGCGAAAGCAAGCCTCTTTGAATCGCTCAATGGCGAATATTAGATTCTTCTGTAAGGTTTTTGACCTTCTTCGTAGAAGTTGTTACCTTCAGTATCACCAACTACGATGCATGGGAAGTCTTCAACTGTCAATTCAGCCAAAGCTTCTGGACCAAGTTCACCATATGCAAGTACTTCGTATTTTTTGATGGATTTTGCAATCAATGCTGCAGCGCCACCAACTGCTGCGAAGTATGTGCAACCATTTTTCTTCATGGATTCAACTACTTCTGGTTTACGGGAACCTTTACCAATCATGCCTTTGATACCTTGATCAAGCATTGTTGGTGTGTAAGCATCCATACGACCGGAAGTTGTAGGACCAGCGGAACCAATTGGATCACCAGGTTTTGCAGGTGTTGGGCCAAGATAGTAAACGAATTTATTAGTCCAATCGATTGGTAATTTCACCACGTGCCAAAGCTTCAGTCATAACTTTATGAGCAGCGTCACGAGCGGAGTAAATTTTGCCAGTGATAAGAACGCTATCACCAACTTTTAATTTACGGGAAAACTCTTCATTATATTCTTCAGTATTAATGCGAATTGTTTCAGACATATTATTTACCTCCTATCGATTAAAGTTCTACGTGAGCATGACGAGCAGCATGACACATAATAGTAACTGCAACAGGAAGACCTGCGATATGAGTTGGGCCCCATTCGATGTTTACACCAAGGCAAGTTGTAGTACCGCCCAATTGTGGTCCGATACCAGTTTTGTTAACCATTTCCAAAATTTCTTCTTCCAATTTTGCATAGTCTGCATCTTTGTGAGGTGTGCTAATGTCGCGAAGCAAAGCTTTTTTGGACAATACAGCAGCTTGGTCCATAGTACCACCGATACCTACGCCAAGTACGATTGGAGGGCATGGGTTAGGGCCAGCTTTTTTAACGATTTCAAGAACCGCATTTTTAACGCCTGCAACGCCGTCAGCTGGAACAAGCATAGCAACGCCAGATTTGTTTTCGGAACCGAAACCTTTAAGTTCTACTTGGATATCTACTTTATCGCCAGGAACGATGTCTGTGTAGATGATAGCAGGTGTATTGTCTTGTGTGTTTTTACGGTTGAACAATGGTTCACCTACAACGGATTTACGAAGGTAACCTTCGATGTAACCAGCTGCAACACCAGCATTGATAGCTTCAGTAAGATCGCCACCAACGAAATGTACATCTTGACCTACTTTTAGGAATACCATTGTCATACCAGTATCTTGGCAGTATGGACGATCTTCTTTATCAGCAATTTCTGCATTTTCAATAAGTTGATCAAGAACAATACGACCTACTGGAGACTCTTCTGTTTCGCGGCCTTTTTTCAAGCCTTCATAAATGTCTTTTGGCAAGTGGTAAGCTGCATCCATACATAATTGACGGATTGTTTTTGTGATTTCAGATACATTAATCTCGCGCAAGATAATCCCTCCTCAGGAAAATAATTGGATATTAACTCTAATACCATGAGATACATTTTTCTCAAAGCGTTAAGCTAAGATTAACTCTATGCCTCCATACTAGCACACTACTGAAAGGCTTTCAACGCTTTACCTATACACTTTTCACAATGAAATTTATCGATTTGATAATTATTTTCACTGATTAATTATACCAAATTTATGCACTTTAATAACTATCTCGGGACCCTTTTAAAAAGCCTGTTTAACGCGTTATATCTGTAACTAATATCACATATTACACTTGTATATGATTCGTTACCAATCATTAGATACCTTATCTATGAACTATATTTCATTAATTAATGAGATTAGCTATCAATTTAAAGAGAAAAAGATTTTTGATTATGAGTGCATATAACATCTATGCTCAATACAATTTATTTACTAACTCACCTCTATTCCAACAGTACAAAAAAGCCAGAACACGCTTAAACACTGAATTTATGGTTACACAATACGTTTATCATATTTTTATTGCTAACTCATCAATTTTATTTATCACGTTAAAAACTCATTGTGTTATGTGTTTTAGTTATAGCATATGCTAAAAATTTTTAACTTTTTATATCATTTCCTCTTGCTATTCTTGTAAGGTTCATTTATAATAATCACTATATTATTCCTCGATAGCTCAGTCGGTAGAGCAATCGGCTGTTAACCGATCGGTCGTAGGTTCGAGTCCTACTCGGGGAGCCAATATTGGCCCGTTGGTCAAGCGGTTAAGACACCGCCCTTTCACGGCGGTATCCCGGGTTCGATTCCCGGACGGGTCACCACATGGACGATTAGCTCAGCTGGGAGAGCGCCTGCCTTACAAGCAGGATGTCGGCAGTTCGATCCTGTCATCGTCCACCACATTAAGAAGCAAGCTGAGGCTTGCTTCTTTTTTATTATAACTATGGTATACTGTTACATATAGTTAAAGATTTATTCATCTCAAGGAGAGTTTGACATGAAATTAAGAGAAGTCACAACGCGTGTCGGTCTCTGTCTAGCACTAGCTTTTGTTTCTACTTTTACAATTGCTAACGCTGCACAAAATGACACACAATCTAAAAATACTCGTTCTATTCCTATTGCACCAGTAAAAATTATTCCCGCGCCTAGTACAATTGGTACTTCATCTATTCAAATTACATCTACAACATCTAATACACCTTCAACAATTGGTAAAGCCAATTATGATGGTCATCTAGATAATTTTCCATCCCGCAAAGCAACACTTGTAGTACCTACTACACTACGTAATGAAAGCACAGCTGCTTTTGGGAAATATTTATCTGATTCTGTAGCAAGTGTATTACGCTACCCTTATTATGATACGATTGTAGTTAGTACAAACACTCCTCTCAGCCAAATTACAGCTGTTGATTTAGCTGAAATTGCAGCTACGCAACAATCTGAAATCGTAATCATGCCGGTTCCTATGCAAGATATTTATGTTCAATTACCTGTAACATATCTTAGCCAATACCACCGCGATGATAGTGATGATATTCACATCCAAGCAAAAGTAAATGCTATGATTTATTACTACGATACTAACGAGGGTATTGTGCATACCATTCGCAGCGGTTTTAATCAAGTAGATGATTCTCTCACTATGCCTACCCATAAATCTGTATGGAATAAGGTTATCAAGGATCTACTCGATAAACTACCATACAAACGTGTTCCTACAGATCGTGACCGTTATCAATCTCCTGGTATCAACGCAGAAATGCCTGTTGTACCAGACTATGAATTCCAAGTTGAACAACCTAAAAATACCGCTTACTCCTTACAAGGCGTTAGCGTATTATAATAAAAACGAAAAAGCAGATATAGCATGCCTGTTAGGCATGCTATATCTGCTTTTATTTGTAATTGCATAATTATATGCGTTTTGTTACTTTTAAGCGAAGCAAAGCTCGAGCTAACGCATGTTCAGCACGTTCTACATCAATATCCGGTGTCGGATTCGACAAACGACCTTCTGCACGTTCTTTTGCACGTTCCGCACGATCTATATCGATGGCTTCAGGACTTTCACAATTTGGTGTAATGATACTTACCTTATTGTTTTCAATCTCAACAAATCCACCAAAAACAGCGAAGGTTTGTTTTTTTCCCTTCAGGGTCATCAATGCGTAATGGCGCCACATCAAGGGCGATAATCATAGGGTGCATGATTTGGTAAAACACCAAATTCACCATCAATAGCACGTCCCACGAAAAAAAATTAGCTTTACCATCATATACAACCGCATCAGGTGTAATTATCGTTAGGGTCATAGGTTCCGCCATGGATTATTCCCCTTCTCTTGCATTTCCTTTGCTTTTGCAACGGCTTCATCAATGGTACCAACCATATAGAATGCGCCTTCTGGTAAATCATCATGTTTACCATCAAGGATTTCTTTAAAAGCCACGCAATGTTTCTTGTAACGGTACATACTTACCAGGAGAACCAGTAAATACTTCTGCTACGAAGAATGGTTGACTCAAGAAACGTTGGATTTTACGAGCTCGAGATACAGTCAGTTTATCTTCATCAGATAATTCTTCCATACCAAGGATTGCAATAATATCTTGTAAATCGCGATATTTTTTTGCAACACTTCTTGAACGCCACGAGCAACATTATAATGTTCTTCCCCTAATACATGAGGGTCCAAAATACGGCTAGTAGAGTCAAGTGGATCCACCGCTGGATAAATACCAAGTTCAGCGATAGAACGAGACAATACTGTTGTTGCATCCAAGTGAGCAAATGTAGCTGCTGGTGCAGGGTCAGTCAAGTCATCGGCAGGTACGTATACAGCTTGTACAGAAGTAATGGAACCTTCTTTTGTAGATGTAATACGTTCTTGTAATGCACCTACGTCATTAGCCAATGTAGGTTGGTAACCTACGGCAGATGGCATACGGCCTAAGAGGGCAGATACTTCAGAACCAGCTTGAATGAAACGGAAGATGTTATCGATGAACAAAAGCACGTCTTGTTTTTTTACATCACGGAAATATTCAGCCATTGTAAGGCCAGTCAAACCAACGCGCATACGAGCCCCAGGTGGTTCATTCATTTGACCATATACGAGAGCTGTTTTATTGATAACGCCGGATTCCTTCATTTCGTTCCAAAGGTCATTACCTTCACGTGTACGTTCACCTACACCGGAGAATACGGAATAGCCACCATGTTCTGTGGCAACATTGTGAATCAATTCCATAATCAATACGGTTTTACCTACGCCGGCACCGCCGAATAAACCAATTTTACCACCTTTTACATATGGTGCAATCAAGTCTACGACTTTGATACCAGTTTCAAGGATTTGTGTATCTGGTGAAAGATCATCAAATTTAGGTGCTGGACGATGGATAGGCCATTTTTCATCAGCCACAACTGGAGCTGGATCATGGTCAACAGTTTCCCCCAACACATTAAAGATACGACCCAATACACCTTCACCAACTGGAATGGAAATTGCAGCACCCATATCTTCTGCTTCCATACCACGGGTCATACCGTCAGTAGAACTCATGGCAACACAGCGAACCATATCGTCGCCTAAATGTTGCATAACTTCTACTACAATTTTTTGTCTATCGTGAGCTTTATGGTCATGGTAGATGTGGATGGCATTATAGATGGCTGGCAAATGACCAGCTTCAAAACGCACGTCTACAACTGGGCCAATGACCTGCACCACTTTCCCAATATTATTACTCATTAAGAGGTCTCTCCTTATCTATTGCAAGGCATTTGCACCACCAACAATTTCAGAAATTTCATTAGTAATACTGGATTGACGTAACTTGTTGTATTCAAGACCTAAGGAGCTAATAAGTTCCCCAGCATTATCGGTAGCAGATGTCATAGCTGTCATACGAGCACCTAATTCACTAGCCGCCGCTTGTAATAATCCATTATATAAAGTAATTTCTAAATATTTTGGCAATAGTGCATCCAACACTGATGCAGGATCTGGCATGAATTCATATTCTTCACCCTTAACCTCATCATCTGGTTGCTCTAACGGTAGAATGCGCTCTGCCTGTGCAATTTGCGTCATAGAATTTACAAAACGCGTATAAATCATGATAACTTCGTCAACTTCATGACTTTCGTACATTGAAAGTGCATGTTCCATGATAGATCGCGAATGTTCGTAACTCGGTTTATCGGAAACCACTGTACGATTTATCAATATGATAGTGACGTGATTTCAAGCTATCCTTTGGTTTTCGTCCAGTTGTAATAATGCAATATTCATCAGGCGTTTTTTGTCCGATTTGTTCTATTGCCATTTTTAACACATTGGACGAGTAAGCCCCGGCCAAACCTTTATCAGCACCGATAACAATATAACAAGTGCGTTTTACAGGTCTAGTTTCAAGGAGAGGACTTACGTAATCTTGTAAATCACTACTGGAGATATGACGCAAGATTTGCCCTATTTTTTCTGCGTACGGCCGCGTTGCATCAGCTTTCGCTTGAGCCCTACGAAGACGAGCAGAAGCTACCATCTTCATCGCTTTTGTAATTTGTTGCGTATTGGTAACACTCTTTATGCGCTTTCGCAAATCTTGTGCACTAGCCATACATTACGCCTCCTTACGGGAAACTAATGTATGTGTAGCACCAAAGGCTTCTACACATTCTGGAATAGCTTGTTTCAACAAGTTTTCAGTTGCTTCATCAAGTTTATTTGTAGTTTCAATATTACTGATGATTTCAGGATAATTAGCACGAATAAAGCGTAATAATTCAGATTCAAAAGCTAATACATCAGCAACTTGAATATTGGCTAAGTACCCTTTTGTACCAGCATACAAATTAATAACCATTTCAGCCACACTCATTGGTTCGTATTGACCTTGTTTTAACATTTCAGTCAATCGTTCACCACGGTCTAACTGTGCTTTTGTAGCTGCATCAAGATCGGAGCCGAACTGAGCAAAAGCAGCCAATTCACGATATTGTGCAAGGTCCAAACGCAATTGGCCTGCAACTTGTTTCATCGCTTTAGTTTGCGCACTACCACCTACACGGGATACGGACAAACCAACGTCAACAGCTGGACGAATACCAGAATAGAACATATCTGTGCCCAAGAAAATTTGACCATCAGTGATGGAAATTACGTTTGTTGGAATATACGCAGATACGTCACCCGCTTGTGTTTCAATGATAGGCAACGCCGTAATTGAACCACCACCTAGTTCAGGTGATAACTTAGCAGCACGTTCTAATAGACGGCTGTGTAAGTAGAATACGTCGCCTGGATACGCTTCGCGCCCTGGTGGACGGCGTAATAATAGGGACATAGCGCGGTATGCAGCCGCTTGTTTAGTTAAAGTCATCATATACACAAAGTACATGTTTTACCTTTGTACATAAAATATTCGCCCATCGCAACACCTGCATATGGAGCGATATATTGTAATGGTGCACCTGTAGAAGCACTAGCAGAAACTACGATTGTATAGTCTAATGCACCAGTTTCTTCTAATTTTTTTGTACTACACGAGCTACGGTAGATTCTTTTTTTGACCAATAGCTACATAGATACAAATAACATCTTTACCCTTTTTGGTTGATGATTGTATCGAGAGCGATTGCTGTTTTACCTGTGCCACGGTCACCGATGATAAGCTCACGTTGGCCACGGCCAATCGGTACCATGGAGTCAATTGCTTTCAAACCAGTTTGTAATGGTTCATTAACAGATTGACGATCCGCAATACCAGGCGCTGGATGTTCTACAGGACGACGTTCTGTAGCTTGAATAGCACCCTTGCCATCAATAGGTTGACCCCAATGGGTTAACAACACGACCAATGAGGGCATCCCCTACTGGTACATCCATAATTTTGCCAGTACGACGTACTTCGTCGCCTTCTTTAATCAGAAGTCGTCACCAAGTAGTACGGCACCAACATTATCTAATTCCAAGTTCAAAACCAAGCCATATACGCCGTGTGGCAATTCTAACAATTCACCGGCCATGGCTCTTTCAAGACCATAAATATGGGCGATGCCATCCCCCACGTCAAGGACAGTACCCACGTCATCGACATTAAGGTCAACATCATAGTCCTGAATCTGCTGTTTGATTATAGCAGTGATTTCTTCAGGCTTCATTTTCATATATACCCATTCACCCCAATCTAATAGAGTCAGTTCGTACTAACGTTTTTTTCAATTCGTCTAAGCGACGTGCAATCGATCCATCAATGCGTTTATCACCAATTTGAATGATAATACCACCCATGATTGTAGGGATCTTGACGCATCGATATAATGACATCTTTGCCGGTCATCGCTTGTAATTTAGCTTGTACATCATCACGCAATGTATCAGTTAATGGTTCTGCTACAGTAACAATAGCTTCCAAAATGCCACGTGCTTCGCGAGATTTTTTTATGAAAGCTCTAATTGTATCTTGCAAATAACGATATCTGCCACGTTTAACCATGACATACATGAAATGAAGTACTGTCTTTTCTACAGCAGTGCCAAAGACCTTTCCAAGTAGAGAAATCTTTGCATCTGCTTCCACAATAGGATTATTAATAAACCCTACCAATTCTGGTTGTTCATTAAGAACAGAGGCCACATATAAAAGATTTTCTTCTGTAGTTACTAAATTACCTTGTTCTTGAGCTAGCTCTAACATAGCTGAACTGTATTTATCTGCTACAATTTCTGTGCTCATAATATCACAACCCTATCGTTTTACTATCAAGTTTCGCAATAGCGTCTTCAATTAATTTTGTATTAGTTTCGCTGTCCATATCTTTTGCCACAACCTTAGTCGCCATTGCAACAGATAAGGAAATAACTTCGTTACGCAAATTATTCATAGCACGATCACGTTCGTTTACGATATCTTGACGAGCTCGTTCTTTTTCACGTTCAATTTGTTCACGAGCCGCTGCCAATTGTTCACGCGTAGTCGCTTCTGCTTGTTGCACCGCCTTTTCAACGATTTGTTGAGCCTCTTGGCGAGCATTTGCAATTTGCGCAGCATAATCAGCTTTGAATTGTTCCGCTTCAGTTCGAGCAGCTTGAGCATCTGCTAAATCCTTAGCAATGCGTTCTTTGCGCTCTTGCATCATAGAAACCAATGGTTTATATGCAAAGCGTGCTAAAATCCAAACTAATATAAAAAAAGTTTAGCATTTGAGCAAGAATTGTCCCTAGCGTTAAATCTACCAAGGTCGTTCCTCCTCGCTATTATCTGAACAATAAAATGAAAGCAACTACTACGCCGATGATAGGCATAGCTTCGATTAAGCCGATAGCTACGAACATTGTGGACATTAATTGACCGCGCAATTCAGGTTGACGTGTAATACCTTCAATAACTTTACTAGCTACCATGCCGTCACCAATACCTGCCGCGATAGCACCACAACCTACTGCGATTGCCGCAGCTAATGCGAATAAACCTTGAACTTCCATAATAAATCCTCCATTAAAATTAATGTTCTTCACTTAATGCCATACCTAAATAGTTGGCTGTTAGAACTGTAAAAATAAAAGCTTGAATGATACCAATAAACAAACTAAAAGCAATCCAAATCCATGGTACAGGTACGAACCAAGGCAAATTATAAAGAATTTCCAATAAAATTTCGCCAGCCACAATATTACCAAATAGACGGAAAGCTAATGTGATAGGTTTTGCTATTTCTTCAAAAATATTTAGAACTAGCATAGCCTTATAAGGCTGTAAAAAATGATTAAAATAAGATAGTCCCTTAATTTTAATTCCCATTCCCCAGACTATAAAGCTACTACACAATGCGAGTGCTGCTGTTGTATTAATATCCGCCGTAGGCGAAGTAACAGCATGTAGCGTTGGCAATAACCCAAGCTCATTACCAACAAAGATAAATAAAAAGAATGTGAATAACAATGAACTCACCATCGGCCAGTGTTTACCAAGCGTTGGCGATAATTGACCTTCTAATGCTTCCAATATAGTCTCCACTACATTTTGAACACCCGAAGGCACTAATACTCGATTTCGCGTAGCAAGCATGGAAATGATGATCACGATCGCCATCGTAATCCATGTGGCAATTAATGTATCGATATTAAACGATAACCCCAACCACTGTACTACTTGATGGTGACCTGCATGCAGTTCCACAGACTCAACCCCTTTCTCACGTAGCAATATAAATTTTATATATATCCCTATAATATATATCTATGTATTATCATACCTCTTTATAGTTATATAATCAACACTTCTAGAGTAAACAATTCACAAATTACATACTAAAAAAATGCATTTTATGCATTTAAAAATTATACTAGAGGTATGTTTAGTCCCTTATTTCATGCGTTTTAACCTCATCATCCCAATGTAATAAAATTTTATTGCTTACTTAATCGCCAAAATATGATATACAAGATAGGCTGTATAAGTACAATTGCAATGAATAAACTCTCAACTTTTACACCAGGCATTTGTAACCCTATAACGACAAATGCGCCAATCAGCGTAAATCGCCACATCATTTGACGACGCGCCTTTGCCACAGCCTGATGTGGGTTTCCATAGGCCAAGCCTTTATTATGTAAACCTAATAGCACTAAATAAACCATCATGGTCAACATGCCCCACAACCAACCGAGCATATACTGATTCCATCCAACTACATATTGGATAAGTAGGCCTAAAAAGGTAACAAAAAAACAGGCCCATAGTACATGACGTATGAATTTAATGTATTGATTCATAAATACCTCACTATTTAACCTGTTTATATAACATATAAAAGCCTGTTAGGGCACCGATTAATCCAAGAATAACCATGCATAATGGCATGGTATCCATCCATGTATCCAGTTTATATCCTATCCAGATAAATCCACCGATACAAAATAGAAGGGTCAGCCCTGCCGATGTAGCCATCGCCAGAGCTTTCACCATATCCTTGTCCATATTATTTACCAAATCGATCTGGTCGATTAGCATCGCCCAAGAATTCATGACGCAAAGCTTGTAAAATCCGTTCAGATGCCTTGCCATCACCATATGGATTGACGGAATTAGACATCGTTTTATATGCCTCTTCGTCATGTAACAGCTCATATGCAGCCTTATACACGGCATCTTTATTGGTACCCACAAGACGAACTGTGCCCGCATCAACAGCTTCTGGGCGCTCTGTAGTATCACGCAATACGAGAACTGGTTTGCCAAGAGCAGGTGCTTCCTCTTGAATGCCACCGGAATCAGTTAAAATCAAGTAAGACTTAGCCATTAAATTTGCAAATGGTTCATAGTCTAAAGGATCAATTAATATTACACGATCAACATCACCTAGTTCCTCTTGTACCACTTGACGTACCTTAGGGATTCTTATGCACAGGAAATACCACTTGAATATCAACAAAATCATTTAGTAAATCGCGAATAGCTTGATATACGTGACGCATAGGTTCCCCTAGATTTTCACGACGATGAGTTGTAACAAGTACAGTTCTTTTATTTGAATCAAGCGCATTGATTGCGGCATCGCTAAATATGTAGTTATCTTTTACAGTTGTATCTAATGCATCAATTACAGTATTACCTGTTACATATAGATGGTCTGTATTAATATTTTCTCGTTTCAAATTCGCTTCAGAACTAGCAGTAGGAGCAAAATGATACATTGCCAAAGAACCGGTCAACTTGCGGTTCATTTCTTCTGGAAATGGAGAGTAAATATCACCTGTACGAAGACCAGCCTCAACATGACCCACAGGAATCTCTTGATAAAAAGATGCTAATGCACCAGCGAAAGTAGTCGTCGTATCACCATGAACGAGTACTACATCGGGTTTAGCCTCTTCTAAAACAGATTTCAACCCCATCAATGCACGATTGGTTACATCATAAAGAGTTTGACCTTGACTCATGATATTCAAATCATAATCAGGTGTAATATCAAATAAGCGCAACACTTGATCGAGCATATCCCGATGTTGTGCTGTTACAGTTACAATCGGTTCCATATCAGGTGCTGCCTCTAAGGCCTTTACAAGAGGAGCCATTTTGATTGCCTCTGGTCTAGTACCAAAGATTGTCATTACTTTTAACATTTACTCATCCTCCACGGAGTCTAATAAAAAAGGGGCGCTAAGCGCCCCTACAGTGGTTACTCTTTTTTAGAATCATCCTCTGAATGTTCTAATACTTTCGCCAATTCTTCGCGATCAAAGGAAATCGTTTCATCTAAATCGCTACGTTCAATTGTAGGGCTTGGTAATGGGTGCCCCGCCGCATCACTGTGCGTAATAACACCCAAGCGACGAGCCACATAGATACTACATAGGAAAATAGCTAAGACTAGTACGCAACCAATCCAAGCATTAACCTCTGCTACGATAACAGAAACACCGCCAAAGAGCGCTGTAACTGCATACATCATAAGCACAGCCTGTTTTTGAGATAAACCTTGTGCTAACAAACGATGATGCACATGACCTTTATCAGGTTTAAAGATAGGTCGTCCACTAATCTTACGACGTACGATAGCAAACAAAGTATCTAGTATTGGTAAACCAAGAACAATAGCGGGAACCACTAATGCTATAGTAGCCGCTGTCTTAACAGCGCCCATCACAGATATAGCAGCTAAGGTATATCCTAATAGCATTGAACCAGTATCACCCATAAATATTTTAGCGGGATTAAAATTATAACGCAAGAAACCTACAGTAGCACCAGCTAATGCTAATGCAATACAAGCTAAATCAATTTGACCTAATTGCAATGTCATAGCACATACTGCGACACAAGCGATGAAAGAAATCCCCGCCGCTAATCCATCAAGTCCATCGATAAGGTTGACGATATTCGTAAATCCTACAATCCAGAAAATCGTCAATGGAATAGCCCAGTATTTCAAATATACAACGCCACCCCATGGTAAATTGATAAAATCAACGCGAATATCATAGGCCACGAGAATAGCAGCCGCAATAATTTGCCCCATCAACTTAGTCTTTGGTTCGATTTGTCGGATATCATCCCAAATACCAACGAGTACCAAAATAACGGTACCTAGCACGAACCCAAATAATTTATGGTCATGAGGAATACTATCATTGAATAATACAGACCCCATATACCCAAGAAAAATCGCTAACCCGCCAAGGCGTGGTATAGCCCCTTGATGCACTTTACGAGCATCAGGTTTATCAATGGCCCCTACGGCAACCGCAAAGCGTTTCACCAAAGGGGTAAGTGCATAAGTTATGACGAGAGCCAACACAAAGGCCCACACATAATCAGGCACATACTCACTCATAAGTACACCTCCAACAACTCGAATTCACTAAATTCGAGGTTTCAACTTAGTTTGTTAAGCTGCGAATAGGTGCTGGGATACGACCACCACGAGCAATAAATTCAGCTGCACTATAAGGGCTTACTTCAATGATTGGCGCATAACCTAAAAGACCGCCAAATTCAACAACTTCGCCCACAGTTTTACCAGGAACTGGAATAACACGTACAGCTGTCGTTTTATTATTAATCATACCAATTGCAGATTCATCAGCGATGATTGCAGAAATTGTATCTGCTGTTGTATCACCAGGAATAGCAATCATATCTAAACCTACAGAACATACACAAGTCATAGCCTCGAGTTTATCAAGCGATAAACTACCGCAAGATACAGCATCAATCATACCCGCATCTTCAGATACAGGAATGAAAGCACCACTCAAACCACCTACGTGAGAAGACGCCATAAGGCCGCCTTTTTTAACCGCATCATTCAAAAGAGCTAATGCAGCCGTAGTACCATGACAACCACAAGAGGATAAACCCATTTCTTCAAGTACATGAGCTACGGAGTCACCTACTGCAGGAGTCGGTGCCAAGGACAAGTCGATAATGCCAAATGGTTTACCAAGGCGACGAGAAGCCTCTTGTGCCACCAATTGACCAACACGAGTAATTTTAAAAGCAGTGCGTTTAATCGTTTCCGCTACTACATCAAATGGTTCGCCACGAACAGCTTCAAGAGCATGTTTGACTACGCCAGGACCAGATACGCCAACAGAAATAGCACTATCACCTTCTGTTACACCAAAGAAAGCCCCGGCCATGAATGGATTATCTTCTACTGGGTTACAGAAAATAACGAGTTTAGCACAACCTAACGCATCATTATCCTTTGTCAATTCTGCCGTTCTTTTAACAATGATACCCATTTCACGAACCGCATCCATATTGATGCCCGTTTTAGTGGAACCAACACCTACAGAACTACATACGATATCTGTAGTTGCCAATGCTTCTGGAATAGAGTCGATAAGAATGCGATCAGCCTTTGTAGCACCTTTTGTAACGAGAGCAGAAAAACCACCAATAAAGTTAACACCTACAGTTTTAGCCGCACGATCTAGTGCCTCAGCAATTGGCACATAAGATGTCAAATCACTACCACCGGCCACCAAGGAAATTGGTGTAACGGAAATACGTTTATTAATGATAGGTACACCGAACTCACGTTCAATATCTTCACCGGTCCTTACCAAGTGCTCTGCTTCTTTAGTAATGCGATCATAAATGCGGTCACATAGTTCTTTGCCAGAGCTAGATGCACATTCTAACAAGCTAATCCCCATTGTAATGGTCCGCACATCGAGCTTGTTATCGTGAATCATCTGATTCGTTTCAAGAATATTGTCGATAGATAACATGGGCGCCTCCTTATCCTACACGATGCATGCTAAGGAAGATATCAGCATGTTGTGCACGAATTTCTACGCCTAATGTATTACCTAGTTGAGTTAAAGCATCTTGAATTGATGTTAAGTCCTTCGCTTCTTCTGTTTCAGTCTCACACATCATAATCATATTAAATAAACCGTCTAGAATGGTTTGATTAATAGATAAAATATTCACTTTATGTTCAGCTAATACAGTGCTAACACCTGCGATAATACCTACGCGGTCTACACCAACTACGGTAACTACTAATTTCATAAAATCACCTTTTCTGACTCACTACAAACTATGCAAATGTAAATCCATGCAAACTAAGCACATGGAAATCCATTCATTCTATAAACTATATTAATATATTATATCATATATATCACAATAACAGCGTGAAAAGTTTATGAGAATACTTACTCAGAGTCTATCTTTCCATTCAGGGCTGCATTAACGATTTCTTCTCCAGCTGTTAGCAACGCAACGAGACCTAAATCGCCTTTATAGCTTTCACCATAAATTTTGTATAAATCTTCCGTACCTGAAGGTCTTGCCACAAACCATCCTTTATCGGTTTCAACCCGGACACCATCAATTGGCATATTATTATACATTGATGTGGTACGAATACTAGTAATAGGGTCTCCATCAACCGATGTGGCAGTAATCAATTCTGCACTCAATTGTTTTAAAATTTGCTTTTGCTCTTTTTTGCACGGTGCATCGATACGACCGAAGCGTGGTTCCCCATAGTTCTCAGCAAAATCATCTGCCATTTTCAATGCAGATTTCCCCATAACAGCCATGATTTCCATGCTGAGCAAAGCCATAATGATACCATCCTTATCAGTGGTCCATACAGTTCCATCCTTCTTCAAGAAAGAGGCCCCTGCACTTTCTTCTCCACCAATACCAATGACACCATCAAATAAAAGTTGTGAGAAATATTTAAAGCCTACAGGCACTTCAAAAACCGGAATTTCAACACTTGCAGCCCATTTGTCTATCATCGTAGTACATACAACAGTTTTACCAATGCCTTTATTTTTCCATCCCCGCGTCGTAAATAAATAGCGTGCTGCCATTGTGAGAAATAAATTAGCGGAGACTAAACCACTAGATATAACAATGCCATAGCGATCATAGTCCGGATCATTCCCAACGGCTAAATCAAAATCGCCAATTCTATTAATAACCGACTCCATTACATATGGAGAAGAGCAATCCATCCGCACCTTACCATCATGGTCATAGGTCATAAAACTAAAGGTTGGATCATATTCGTCATGAATAATCGTTAAATCAAGACCATATCGTTCCTTAATGGCCTTCCAATACGAAGCCCCACTACCGCCTAATGTATCAACTAAGGTCTTAGGACCAGCCGCTTTAATGGCCTCCATATTAATGACTTCGCTCAATTCCTCTACATAAAGACCTTTATAGTCATACGGAACTTGAGCCGTAGGTTCAATATTATCTACGCTAATGCGCTTGAAATTTTCACTTTCACAATAAGCAGTCAAATACTCATTCGCACGCATTTCAATCCATTTTGTAACCACCGTATCAGCAGGTCCGCCGATAATCGTGTTATATTTGATGCCCCCATTATCGGGAGGATTATGAGATGGTGTAATAATAATGCCATCCGCCTTAACATCATGTTGTATATTATAGCGAATAATAGCGCGCGACACCGATGGTGTAGGTACAAAATCCATGTCACAATCAACCATAGCTGTCACACCATTACCCGCTAACACCTCAAGCACGGTTACAAGCGCGGGTTGCGACAAAGCATGTGTATCTTGTCCTACAAACACAGGCCCCGTAGCACCAAATTGCTTACGTCCATCGCAAATAGCTTGTGTTATAGCCGCCACATGAAGATCCGTAAACGTACCATCCACGGATGTACCACGGTGCCCAGACGTACCAAAGGACACTAACTGTGTGGGATTTGTCATATCTGGAACATTGTCAAAATAGGCATCTACAATCGTTTGAATATCTATAATATCTTGTTCACGAACAGGAGTTCCTGCTAATGCATGAGCCATACTAGCCTCCTTAGATTAATTCTTATCTTTTCCTTCTATATAATTAGCATTCTCCTCACATTCTTTAACAAGATTTTCTATAGACGTCGGTACTATCGGTGTAGTAAACCCTTTGCCAATAACCTCTTGCGCATCTGTGATGAGAATGAAAGCCTCATTATCGACCTCTTCGATAGCTTCTTTCAATTTATTAACCTGTAGTAAATTAACAGCTACCATAACGATTTGCTTCGGCGTTCTTGTATACGCACCAATGCCATTAATAATCGTAGCGCCGCGACCCACCTTACTGATAACTGCATTACATACGTCATAAGTTCTGTAAGTAATGATGAAAGCTACCTTTCGTTGATTAAAGCCAATAACGACCTTATTAGTAATAATCGTATACACATAAAGCGATACCAGTGTTACCGCTACAGCTTCAAAACCAACAACCCAAATAGCGGCAGCTAAAATGATACCATTAATAGCACTATTGATAGACCCCATTTGAAGGCCGTAATATTTTCGTACAATAAGGGCTATTGGATCAAGCCCCCCCGTATTACCGCCAACTCGATAAACAATTCCAAGGCCAACCCCAGTAGTAACACCAGCCATCATAGAACTCAGTAAAGGATCAGATATGACCATATTATATTGAAGAAAGTCAAAGGCATCGACCATCCAGGACAACATAACCGTGCCATATAATGTATTGATAATGACCTTCTTACCTAGCCAATGCCAAGCGGCCCAGAAAATCGGTATGTTCAAAACTACGTTCCACGTACCAACGGATAAACCGGTAAGATAATAAAGGATAAGTCCAATCCCACTAATACCAGTACTAACCAATTTATGAGGTAGCACAAAAGCATCAAGACCGGCACCAAAGATAGCACAGCCAACAGCAACCATTACACATTGGTATAGAGTATCTTTATATTTAGACCACATATAGGCCTCCCTAAATTGCTATTTCACTATAAATATTTTATAATTAACTAATTAGATATACAGCAAAAACGCGGTATATTTACATACATATACAATTTCATCATAAACTACTTAATGTATATTTTCAATCACTTTTCATCATATGTACGACCTCTACATAGATTCGTACAATATCATGTAAAACATCGAGGATTTTATGTCAAAAAGTATCGAACAACTGGGTTTTAGCAAAATCAATATCGGCCTTGCTATTACAGGTAAACGCGATGATGGCTATCACAATATCGACAGTATTTCCAGTCTATCCGACTCGCGGATTCCATCTATTTTGCAAAACATCATTCCGTCGTATTCTCCGGTATAGCACCTGAGCTACCACAATACATTCAAGATCTCATTCCCTATGACGAACGCAACTTGGCACTAAAGGCATTGCGTGAGCTTCAAGCCTATACAGGATGTAAGGCTGGTGCCGCCATCCATTTGCTAAAGCGCGTACCTGCCGCAGCAGGTCTTGGCGGTGGCAGTGCCGATGCAGCAGCTATGTTATTAGGGCTCAACAAATTTTGGGATTTACGCCTTACAACAGATGAACTGATGACACTAGGTGCTAAACTAGGTTCAGATGTACCATTTCTATTAAAAGGTGGTACTGCTCGCGGCACAGGGCGCGGCGAAAAACTTATGTATCATTCATCCCCAGAACCTCATTGGTTATTACTTGTTAAGCCAGAAGTATCCGTATCTACTGCGGCCGCCTATGGACATTACAAGGGACAATCAAAAGCATCGTCTGACACAATTACAACTGTATTATCACACTTAAAAAATAATGATTTATATGCTGCTTTTACGAGTAGTGCCAATACCTTCGAAGAGTTGCTATTCCCTGATCACGAAGAACTCAGTTCATGTAAAGAATTCTTCACAAGTCGTGGGTACCCTACTATCATGACCGGCAGCGGTCCAACTATGGTCGTTTTATTAGATAAGGCAACTCAAGCATTAGCCTTACAAGAGGAAATTAAAAACGCCGGCCATAATTGGCTTTCACTCATCACCAAAACATGCACACAGGAGGATGTTCAATGACAAAACGATTACAACCTATACGCTTAGATGCATATAAGCCATTGAGCGAAGTAGTAAGCGAAACACTACGCCAAGCCATTCAAGATGGTACCCTCAAACCTGGTGAGCGTTTGATGGAAATCCCCCTTGCCGAAGAACTCGGTGTTAGTCGTACACCGATTCGCGAAGCTATTCGCAAGCTCGAGTTGGAGGGATTTGTCGTTATGGTTCCACGCCGTGGTACCTATGTAGCCAATATTTCATTAAAAGATATTACTCAAGTATTTGAAATTCGTTCAGCCCTTGAAGAATTAGCAGCAGGTCTTGCGGCAGAGCGCATTACGAGCGAAGAAATTGAAACTTTGGAGCGCATGCTTGTAGAAATTGGCGATTACATGGAAAACAAAGATATGGAAAGCGTAGTGGCCGCTGATGTGGCATTCCATGAAGTGCTCTACAAAGCATCCCGTAACGAACGTCTAGCAGATATCGTCCATAATTTACGTGAACAAACCTATCGCTTCCGCAGTTTTTCCATGAATCAACCAGGACGCTTGCGTAAAACTTGGGAGGAACATCGTCAATTAGTAGAAGCGATTGCAGCTCATAATGCAGTGCAAGCCCGTAAGCTCGCACAAATTCATATGGAACATTCCGAGCAAACCCTATTACAAGGTATGGAGAATGCTGAATCCTTCGACACTGATCTATAACCTATTCCAATACATACGAATAGATTAATATATAAACCGCATGCATGGTGCTAATTTTCTACCATATATGCGGTTTTTATTATATTCTATAGAACTTTCCCTCATTTTCTGATACAATAGATACACATTTTATGATTTTATTTAGCGAAAGGTGAGTTTTATGGAAACCCTACTTAATAATGCAGTCTCCACGGTCAATACCTATCTGTGGAACTACTTAATCATCTTCATTCTCATCGGTGCAGGTCTATTCTTTACCATGACTACTGGTGCCGTACAAGTCCGTATGTTCAAGGAAATGGTGCGCCTCGTTGCATCGGGTGCAGGTTCAAAAACAGAAAAGAACCACGTTTCTTCCTTCCAAGCATTCTGTGTTAGTACCGCATCCCGCGTAGGTGTAGGTAATATCGCAGGTATCGCTATTGCCGTTGTACTTGGCGGCCCTGGCGCTATCTTTTGGATGTGGGTGATTGCCTTCATCGGTTCCGCTACTGGTTTTATTGAAAGTACACTAGCTCAAATCTACAAGGAACCAGTTGCTAAAGGCGGTTTCTATGGCGGCCCTGCGTACTACATCCGCTACGGTCTTAACAACAAATCGTTAGCTGTTTTATTTGCTATTTTGATTAGTATTACATATGGCTGGATTTACAACTCTGTACAAGCTAATACATTAGCTGCGTCTCTTCAAATCTTTAATTTTGATGTATCCTACACAGGTGCCGTTGTAGCTGCTCTTGTAGGTATTATTATCTTTGGTGGTATCCATCGCGTTGCTAAAGCATCTGAGGTTATCGTTCCAATCATGGCTGTGCTTTATATTGCTACCGCATTATTTATAGTCATCATGAACATTGAGCACTTCCCACATGTAATCTATACAATCATTACATCTGCCTTTGATCCAACTGCAGCAGGCGGTGGTCTCTTGGGTGCAACCATCATGAATGGTATCAAACGTGGCCTCTTCTCCAACGAAGCCGGTGAAGGTTCTGTACCAAATGCAGCAGCCACAGCAGCTGTTAATCACCCAGTTGAACAAGGCCTTGTTCAAGCCTTTGGTGTATTCCTTGATACATTTATCATCTGTACTGCGTCTGCTTTTATCGTTCTCATAGTAGGCGACTATAGCACAACGGGCCTTAAAGGTGTAGCCCTTGTACAACATAACCTAGCACAACAATTAGGCTCTTGGGCGCCTGCAGCAGTAGCTATTTTCATCGTTATGTTCTCCTTTAGTTCCCTTATCGGTAACTATTATTATGGGGAAATCAATATTAGCCACTTAACTGACAAAAAATATTATCTCCATTTATTCCGTATTGGCGTAATTCTTATGACATTTGTTGGCTCTATCGCATCCCTCGACCTCGTGTGGAACCTAGCCGATTTGTTCATGGCATTCTTAGTGCTCACAAATGTTAGCTCCATCGTACGCATGGGCCGCACAGCAGGTCTTGCACTCGACGATTACATCAAGCAACGTAAAGCTGGTATCGAAACACCAGTGTTCAACCGTTCTGTCCTAAATCATACCTATGGTATTGTATGGTGGGGTGACGGTCAAACTACAGACTCCTCTGTACCGGCTACACCTGTAGAAGATACAGTAGAAAAATAAAATCTATTGATTTCATGAGGATGATGAAAACGTTTTTCATCGTCCTCTTTTATTTTGAAACCATTTAACTATAGAATATAGTTCTTATTTCATGTAGGTTATTCGATAGCCAATGTCGAATATAGTAAGTAGCAAGACTTTTAAACCATCAATTCAATTCTGAAATCTCAGGAGGAACTTATATGCAAAATTATAATCCATACGAAAACATGTTAAACACACTTGATGTAGCTGCTGAAAGACTTGGCTACACAAGAAATGATTACGAAGTATTGCGCCATCCAGAGAGGGAACTCAAGGTGGCTGTTCCATTACAATTAGACAATGGCGAGGTTCGCGTATATGAAGGTTATCGTTGCCAGCACTCCACATTGCGTGGTAGTGCGAAAGGCGGTCTTCGTTTCCATCCAGATTCTGATGAAAACGAAGTACGTGCATTAGCTGCTTGGATGACAATCAAAAATGCTATTGCCAATATCCCTTATGGTGGTGGTAAAAGGCGGTATCAAGGTTGATCCTAAAACATTGAACCCTCGCGAATTAGAACGCTTAACACGTAACTTCGTTCGTCGCATTGCGCCTATCATCGGCGTTAATACAGACGTTCCTGCACCAGATGTAAATACTAATGCGCAAATCATGAGCTGGATTGCTGATGAATACAGCACATTAAAAGGTGAATGGAGCCCTGGCATCGTTACAGGTAAACCTATCGAAGTAGGTGGCTCCCTAGGTCGTAACGAAGCAACTGGTCGTGGTTGCCTCATCGCATTGCAATGCTACTTAGCTAAAAAAGGCTTAGATATTAAAAATATGACAGTTGCGGTTCAAGGTTTCGGTAATGTAGGCTCCGTAGGTGCTCGTCTTATCGCAGAAGCAGGTGCTAAGGTTGTCGCAATTGGTGACGTAGCTGTTAACCTTTACAATCCAAATGGACTTGATGTTGAAAAAGCTTATGAATATGCTAATTCTCATGGTCGTTCCTTGGTTGGTTACTCCGAGCCAGGCATGACTACCATTACTGGTCAAGAATTATTAGCCCAAGATGTAGATATCCTCTATCTAGCAGCTCTTGAAAATCAACTCAACAAGGACAACATGGAAAATGTACGAGCTAAGATTATCTTAGAAGGTGCTAATGGTCCAACGACAAATGATGCGGATAAATACTTCTTTGAAAAAGGCATCGATATTATTCCTGACGTACTTGCTAATGGTGGCGGTGTAGTTGTATCCTACTATGAATGGGTACAAAACAAAGCTGGCTTCTACTGGTCCCTCGAAGAGGTTAATGAACGCCTCACTAGAAATATGCAAAACAGCTTTGAAGCAGTATGGCAAATGCAACAAAAATACAATGTAGCTCCTCGCCTAGCTGCATACATGGTAGCCCTCGAACGACTTGTCATCGAAACAACACTTCGCGGCTATAATTGCTAAGGTTATTCTCCCAAAATTTCATATAACGAAAAGGACTGGCTTTCATTTGAAAGTCAGTCCTTTTCAGTTACATATTATGTAATTATTTAATAGCGCCCATCAAAGCAACCATTGTGCGACGAGATACGAGTGCTTTCACCAAAGTGGCCCCTACTACGCCAGGAATCGTTTGACCAATTAATAAATTGATTACCAATGCCCAATACGGCACACCAATAAGTGGGCTAAGCCATAATGGTACGCATAGAGCTGGTACCAAGATGATCGGAATCACCGCCCACCATGCGCTAAGTCCAGCGCGACGCATCAATACGATGATTCCCGTCGTCAATATACCGACACCAAAGCCGCCTACCATATCAAGGATACCAAGTCCGCCGAATAAAAAGTTAGAAATGAAGTTACCTATGCCCATAGGAACGATTAAGAACGGAAAGGCATAAGCAAGTGCATATAAAGATGTGGCTATACGAATTTGGTACGCCCCAAAGGAAATACCTTGAGTAATATAAATAAGAACAATATACAATGCTACTACCATAGCAGAAATCGTTAACTTTCGTGTAGAAATCATGCACTCACCTCCTTTTCAATAAAAAAGAGCATGGCAAAACTACCATGCTCGAATGTGCTTATGTTTTCCGTAGTTTTGTTTAGAGACAGGATGGTTTCAAACTGTCTTATGTAGTTGTTCGCCGTTTGGCGGTATGATTATCATATCATAATTCTTTAATTTCGGCTAGGTACTGTAGTGTAAGCAGAATTGACTACTTCTACAACCGCTCCAGCTAGCTTAACGGTCTTCGGCCGAGGGCCTTGACCTACTAAAGTCGCTCTGTAGAAGTAGTCAATTCTTTAGTATAACGGTATATGCTCAATTGCATTCTTTACGTTATTCTAATATCAGCCTACCAAACAGCGCTCAACTAATATGACGGGTCTTCTACACCGTTTACGCGGAAAGCTTCTAACCGGTCGATGCAGGTGCCGCAATGACCGCATGGATGGTCGCCGCCTTCGTAGCAGGACCAGGTAAGTTGGTATGGCACGCCTAGACGAAGGCCTTCGCGGACTATGTCGGCTTTGTTGCGGTTAATAAATGGAGCCTCTAGGGAGCATTCTTTGCCGGAGCCTTCAAAGATGGCATTACCCATAGATGTGTAGAATGTTTCTGTGCAGTCTGGGTATGCATTGCCAGCTGCATCATCGGCATGGGCGCCATAGTAGATATAGCCACAATCAAGGGATAAGGCTAAGGATGCTGCTGCAGATAGGAATAGCCCGTTTCTAAAGGGCACATAGGTGCTAACAGGCCCTTCGCCGAGTTCGTCTTGTTGTTCTTTATATGAGCCTGTAGGAACGTCTTCTGTAGACTGCGTTAACAAAGACGAGTTACTAAAGGCGAATAGTTTTGTTACATCCATTGTTTTGCCTTCGATTCCATAGTATGCTAATACGTTTGCAGCAGCCTCTAATTCCTTGCTATGTTTTTGGCCGTATTGTATGGACAAAGGTACTACATTTTCTTTGCCAAAGCGCTCGATAGCAAGTGCCAAACAGGTTGTACTGTCTACGCCGCCGCTAAATAATACAACGGCTTTTTGCTTTTGTACCATCGTTCCTCCTTATGAAAGCCTCATCCGCAGATGAGGCTTTGTTAGTTAATTTAGACATCTATGAAATTATACTTTCACTATGTCACATATTATAATTCAATATCGAGTTCTACTGGACAGTGATCGCTGCCAAATACTTGTTGATGGATTTTAGCCTCTTTAATCTTATCATCTAAGCGTTTAGATGTAATAAAGTAGTCAATTCTCCATCCTACGTTTCTATCGCGGGCTTTCCCCATGTAGGACCACCAGCTATATTCATCAACCGCATCAGGATAGAGATAGCGGAATGTGTCGGTAAAACCAGACTCTAACAATTCTGTCATCTTAGCCCGTTCTTCATCGGAGAAGCCAGCATTTTTCCGATTTGTTTTAGGGTTCTTCAAGTCGATTTCATTATGTGCTACGTTGAGGTCACCGCAAAGAATAACAGGTTTCTTTTTATCTAATTCTAATAGATATTCGCGGAAAGCATCTTCCCAGGACATACGATACTCAAGACGCGCTAATTCACGTTGGCTATTCGGCGTATAGCAGCAAACGAGATAGAAATTATCGTATTCAGCAGTAATAACGCGGCCCTCTTGATCATGCTCTTCAATGCCAATACCATTCGTTACAGAAATTGGTTTAACACGCGTGAACACAGCCGTTCCACTATAGCCTTTTTTTACGGCACTATTCCAAAATTGTTCATAGCCCGGTAATTCTAATTCGATTTGATGAGGTTGTAATTTCGTTTCTTGTAAGCAGAAAATATCTGCATCTAATTCATTAAAGGAGTCCATAAAGCCTTTTGTTACGGCTGCACGTAATCCATTTACATTCCAAGATATTAATTTCATAAATACTCCTTATTAGGTATATAAACATTATTATTTTTGTGAAAGTTAGCTTTCACGAGCACGTTTATGTTTTCGATCATGCTTAGCTTGGGCACGGGCTTGACGAGCCGCTTCATTGGCTTTCAGCTCATTTTCCTTGCGATATCTAAAATAATTCGCCACAACGGATAGCAGGAAAATAACCATAACGGTTACATTAAACAATCCGGGGCCATAGGTGTACAGATGGTAACATAAATACGCAAAAGCAATGACAGATAATATATGGTTTAACATTCTCATAGCGTTTCAACCCCCGTTTGAATTGGGAAATCATCGTAGGTTACCCAATCACTGGAACTACCCACATATAAGGCAGACGCAAGACCAACCTCACTCATAACGAGCAAGGTGTTACAAGCGGTAACACCAGAACCACAATAGCTAACTATAGGCTTTTGCTGATGAAGTTCCTTCTCGAATTCAATTTCTAAATCCTTAATAGGACGTGGTCCTTCAGCGGTATAACCACTTTCATAAAAATGATTAATAGCACCTGGTATATGTCCGGTCATGCCGTCCATTACATCTATTACAGATCCATCATAGCGTTCAGGCGCACGAGCATCGATAATAACATGAGAACCGGATTGGCTCGCCGCCAACACCTCGTCACGACTCATAGTCATATATGTTTGCAATGTATAGTTAAACGTTGTGTGCTCAGTAGGCAAAGGTGTAGGATCCTTAGTCAACAAATGACCTTCTTTCACCCACCGTTCAATACCACCGGATAAAACTCGTACATCTGTAAGCCCTAGATAACGTAAAGTCCACCAAAGGCGGCCAGCCAAGAATAGCCAAGAATCATACACAACAACCTTAGCATGCTCATTAACGCCAAATGTTTCTAAGGTTATAGCCAACTGGTCCATATCTGGCAATGGATGGCGACCACCATGCTCACCGATAGGCCCCGTTAAATCTCTAGTTATATCCACGGGGAAAGAACCCGTAATATGCCCTCGTTCATAATCTTGAAAGCCTCTTGCATCGAGGATGATAACCTCATCCATGATAGGTAATAATTCATTAGGAGTAATGAAATTAGACATAATGACTCCTTTCATGTGATTATATCGAAAAATACAAATCTGTTAATACCATTATATACGAGGGGACGAGTATATACAATTAATCTCAGTTATAAAAGTTTATATAAAGCATCTACAGCATCAATATCAGCTGGCAACCAATCTACAGTGTATAGTTCTGCCTTAGTTAACCATTTAGCAGCTTCATGCTCAACTAAGGTAACATTGGAATCGACTTTTAATGTACATAAATAGCAATGCATTGTAAGATCAAACTTTTTCATAGCCATTATATTGTACTGTAATTAATTTCTTACCTACATCAATATCTGCTTCTAATTCTTCTTTTATTTCCCGTATTAAAGCTTCAGCATGAGCCTCACCGACTTCTACTTTACCACCAGGAAATTCCCAGCCATCTTTTTAGATCACCATACCCTCTTTGAGTAGCTAATATAGCATTTCCCTTTTGAATTATAGCTGCAACAACTTCTATTTGTTTTCTATTCATTATATATATCACACCTATCCATTTATTAAATAATCATATATATCATCACGCACTGGTATATCCAATCTATATTCTAATTCAACCGCATTTGTGCCACTCGCCATTACAATCTCTTTTGCATTTTCCTTTCCTGTTGAATGGATAGGCCCTAAATAATAAAACTCTTTAGACTCTTCGTCATCCTTATTTTTTTACGTATAAATAAGTGCATTGCGATATCTAGGCTATCAGCATCAAAAGCCGATACTACATCATCAGATGTGAACGATCGATTGTTTTTAGAAATTGCTTTAATCAAAGTCGAGGGATTCAAATCTATCTTCGTACTTTTATACTATCCTGAATTCCTTCATCTTTATGATAGTTTATAAAGACAGGATATGTTTTTGTTTCACGATGATACTTTATATCCACCTATATTCAACGGAACTTCATTTTGAGGCCACTCTAACAATTGACATACTTGTTCATAGTTATATTTTTCATAAATAGCAAATGGCGTATTATTTAAGATACTATGTTTATATCTAGTATGATAGCGGTCTAATCCAAAAACTTATCAATTCACTTATATGCTTTCTGAAAATCTTCATTCTCCAAAGCCTTTTTTAAATATTTTAGAAATTGAATAGTCATTACCATCTGCCTCAATAAAAATACAATCTTTAAATGTTTTTTTGCAGATGATACAGAAAACTGGTTAGATAATGTATTAATTAAATTAATTCTCCCTTTATCAGATAATTCAAGACCATACTCATCATGCAATAATTCTGTTACTCGATGAATAATATTGTCTTTCCCAGCCAATAAAAGCTGTAACGCCAATAAATCTCTCACACGCATACCTGTTGCTAACTTTTTGAGATATGTAGTGTAACATTTGTTCTTGAATGGGTGTAAGAGATACATTGTAGTCTTTATCTTTTATTTGGATTAAAAAAATGATGGTAAGACTTATATTTATTAAAAATTTTTGTTATATCAATAGAGCCCATATTCCTTAAAATCTTTAATTCTCAGTACATGTCCCAACTTATATTTCAAATCCAGATATGCTTCTTTAATAATTTTAGCACTACTTAAATTAGCTGTATCTATAGCAGCAAAGATGCGTTTTTTTAGCAATAGCATCAAAATGAACGGTTGACGTTCCCAGGAATAATACGATTCCCTGATTGTACATATTTTCGTAAAGTATCCTTGTTATAACTTCTATCACCAGATAACGCTAATGGTATCATATAGCTATTAGAATAATTACCTATAAAATCTAAGATAACTACATATTCTTTATCTTCAAACTTACGTAGCCCACGACCTAACTGTTGAATAAATACAATAGGACTTTCTGTTTGCCGCAACATAATGACTTGATTTACTTCTGGAATATCTACGCCTTCATTAAAAATATCTACTGTGAATATATAATCCAATTGCTCATCTACAATACCTTGATAATCACCAGTCCCTGTCAATCGCGCTATTGCATCTTCACGTATTTCTTGTGAATCTTCACCAGTTAAGGAAATAGTCCTAAATCTCCTAATATTGAATGCAGCAGATAACTCTTTTGCTTCTTTTTTATTGCTACAAAATACTAAGCCTTTAACACGACGCCCACTATGACCAAAGTAACGAATTTTTTCAATAATTTTATCGACCCGTTCTCCTTCAGACAAATTGGAAAAACTAATATTATCCTCTTCAATGTTTATTTCCTTTCCATCTATCCAAAGGTCACTTATCCCAAAGTAATGGAATGGACACAATAAATCCTCATCTAGCGCTTGCTCTAATCTAATCTCATAGACAATATTATGATGGAATAAGTTATATAAGTCATATCCATCAGTACGTTCTGGACTAGCTGTCATACCTAATAAGAATTTGGGCTTGAAATAGTCAATAATTCGTTGATAACTCTCTGCGCCTGCCCGATGTACTTCGTCAATAATAATACAATCAAAATCATCTGGATTATATTTTTTTAAAATATCAGAGCGCCCCATCATTTGCATAGTTGAAAATACATAATCCGCATCAAAACGTTTCACAGTTCCTGAAACAATGCCATACGAAATCGACTTATCATCAAAAACACGTTGAAAGCTCCCTAATGCTTGCTTTGCAATTTGTTCTCGATGCACCAAAAACAGCAATCTTTTGGGCTTCATATCACGCATTGCAAATGCTGCTGCATAAGTTTTACCAGTACCTGTAGCAGAAATTAATAATCCACGAGTTTCATTTCTATGATCTTAACTCATTAAAGTTATCTATAAATTGACTGTTGCATCAGATTAGGCTCCAATTTTCAACGAGCCTTTTAACTCTCACTTGTTCTGCAATACTTTTTGTAGTGATTGACGATTGGACCGTTCCCATCTAGGTCTATACCATGGCAAGAACTCCGAATATTTCCATAGTAAAACTCGGAATTCCAATACAATTCAAACTCCTCTAAATACTTCTTTAGTATAAGTATCATCTTTACATGAGATTTGAGCTCTAGTATTCCATTCTCTATTCTTTTCTTTAGTGCATTAATAGTTAAAGTTAGAACTACCAACTATTATTTGATATGACTGATCTTGTTTAAAAAAATATCCCCTTTGTATGAAAAACCATGCTTTACTACCATTACTAGTGCAATATACTCGAAGCTCTATATTCTTTAAACGTCCCTAAACTCATCTAATACTTCTAGGGTTATTAAATCCAAGATAATCAGTCGTTAAAATACGCCCCTTTACACCTCGATCCTTCTAATTCTTTCAAAATTGGTTTTCAGAACCAATAATCCATCGTGCTGTTATAAAAAGCAACACTAATAAGAAACTCATCACAGCTTCGTAAGCCATCTTCAATAGCAGATAAAACATTACGACCTTCCCCATTAGCAATGAGCTCTGTTGTAGAAAAAAAAGTTATTCATAATTTTTAGAATCTTGCATTGTATACTCCCCTTATACGATCATATATATACTATTATAGCAGCCCTACAAGTATTTACTCCCAGAGTTATGCATTAAAACAAAATTCTGATCAATACTTCATACTATAGACTTTTTGTATATATATTTCATATTTATTTAATAATTTATCAGTTTATATGTATCTTTTTTTGCCCCCTGATTCTATGCTATAATAAAACGTGACTATCAAAGTATATAGAATATATAAAATATAGATATATTTACAAAAAAATACTTACATAAACGGATTTTACAAGGAGTATAGGCAATTGAAAAAGGGTTATATTAAATTAATCTTAGCCTATAATTCTAGGGATTGCTGTAATTGGTGGTGGGATTTATTGCGCATATCACTTTCCTCTCTAATAAATCAACGACAATATTATATCGCTCTACTATCGAGGATAAAATCAATGCCTTACGACCTTATATTGAGGCAGCTGATACGTTTAATATGAAATAGTGTTGCCTATACATATCAATTACAACCAACCCTTGAAGAATTACGTAATCATTCACATAATACGTCTGTAACATTACCTGACTATAAAGAGTTAAAAAGCTCAACTTGAAGCAGCTAAAACAAGAAAGCTCCACACCTTATGAGGATGTTAAATAAAGCGACGGATGAATTGCTTACTATCTTTATCACAATTAATTCCTGTATCCGACCAAACTCCAAAATTACTACACAGATAGAACCTTTTGAAAAAGGATAATTATGTGGGTAGTGATAACTTAGCTAAATCAATATGTACCACTTAGCAGATCAATTCAATGCAGCTTATAATGCATACGATTTAGCACTTGAAAATCGTAATAACGAATTGTACTCAGAACGCATGAAAAGAATTTCGCTGATGAAAAATCAGAGTCAATGCAGTTAATTTCATTGAATTCAAATATACTATTATCTCAAACCATAGATATTATCGATCCTGATGGTAATACAGATACACAAAAGGTCGAAACCAAATCTACAAGAAATTACAAAACGCTTGAATGACTTTACAACCTGGTACTAAAACCAGAAACGCAAGCTGCGGTTAAACAATATCAAGATGCTGTAAAAGAATTTATTGCAGAAGCAAGAAATTACATCATTATCAACTCCTCCTATGGCGAAGCATATACGCAATTATATGTAAAATATAATCGCATGATTGGCCGTGCTAACGAGGTGGATATGAATGATCTTGATGCGGTAGATAGTAAAAAATAATATTTGCACAGCACAAAGGACTAGTCCAAAGACTAGTCCTTTTATTGCATTACAAATAGTAAACCTTATTCTTTTTTCAAGTCTTTCGTAATGATGTAATATTCACTAGGTGAAATCTTAAGCCCTTTTATATAGCTTTTACAAATCATATTAATCTTAGGATAACCTAAGAACAAGGATGCACTATCGTCTAACAAAATCTTTTGTGCCTCAACAATGGCATTATATCGTTGTGTATCATCAACAGTAGTTTCAGCCAAAGCTAGTAATTCATCATATTTAGGATTACTAAAACCGGACACATTGGTCGGATTTGAGCCATCTATGTTGGTCCCCCAATATTGTTTTAAGAACCATACAGGACTACCAGTGCTAGCAGTTGAAACACTGGTTATTGCCAAGTCATAATCACCAGAACGTGTCACCTTATCCACTACACTAGAATCAACGATTTCTACATTCACATCAACACCAATTTTTTTGTAATCAACCTGTAATGCTTCTGCATATAAGATTACCTCAGGTCTTGCTGTATAAGTATAAAAATTAAGACGTAGCTTTTTACCATCCTTATCTACATAACCATCTCCATCGCTATCTACCCAACCAGACTGTGCCAACAACATTTTAGCACGTTCTGGGTTATACGTTTCAGGAATTTTGATATCGTTATATCCATAATTCAAGGATGGTGGCAATGGAGTTCGTCCCGCTACAAAGGTATCCTTAAAAAGTTTTGTAGCATAATTTTCACGATCTGCACCAGCAACTAAAGCACGTCTTACATTAATATCGTTCAAATATCCATTATGATTCATTCGAACCATAACAACACGCAATGATGGGGTTTCTTCAATAATATAATCCTTATTATCTTTAAATAATCCATACTCACTAGCGGCGATATTAACAGCCATATCAATATCCCCTGCTTGCAACGCCATAGCACGAGTATTTACATCATTAATAGAATCTACCACTACATGTTTAAATCCCACATCACCATCCCAATAATTTTCGTTCTTATCTAACTCAATGCGTTCTTTAGTAAAAGATATAGGCACATAAGGGCCCGTAGCAATAGGGCCTTCTTTACTAAAATCACGGCCATCTCGTTCTGATTGAACATCTACAATTAAAAATAAAGGATCCCCTAGTAGTCCGGGTAGATTAGGATACACCTTATCGGTATGAATGGTTAAAGTCTGCCCATTTGCTTCCATGGAGTCATAGGCAAAAAAGGATTTTGCCCGTTTACTTTTTTCAAATGTACGCTCTAAGGATTCCTTAACAGCTTGTGCCGTAACCTTACGACCATTAGAGAATTTTACCTTATCATTGATAGAAAAAGTCCAAGTCTTGTGATCATCTCCGACTGACCACGAAGACGCAATCCATGGTTGTGGTTTCATAGAATCATCAAATTTAACGAGATTTTCTCCAATTCCATAACGAACAATCCCCCAACTAAAGTAATTCTCCGTAGGCTCTAAAGTCTCTGCATAGGACATAGCACCTACTTTTAATGTATCTTTATTTGTATCTTTTCCACATCCTGAAAAGATTAAAGCTCCCACTAATAATATGAAAGCACCAAACAATGAATACTTTTTAAGCCCCATGTTAACCTCCTACTATACGTTTAACTTTTTCAATAATTGTCGATATAAATGAATTATTATATCAATATAAAAACACTATAAACTATAGTATTTAGTCAAGCAAATGAGAACTATTTATATAATTATAACTGGGATGAATAATTTGTTACGCAAGATACTCATTAATATAAAATAACGCATAACAAAAGGACTATAGAGCCTGAAAAAATAGCAGTTAGCCTCTCAACTAACTGCTATTTTACTTAACCTATACACTTTAATTCATTTTAAAGTGAGCCTCATGCATATACTATTATGCTTCTAATGTAGCTTCTTCTAATGTAAGTGGTTTATGATCTTGACCAATTTCAAAGATAGAACTCAATAGAACCTTTGTATAAGGATGCTTCGCATCAGCTAAATGGAATGCATCTAATTCTTCAACGATAGCACCTTTGTACATAACAACCACTTTGTGGCACATTGTACGAATGAACGCAATATCATGAGCAATAAATAGGTATGTTAAATTTTTCTTTTTTTGTAAGCGAGCCAATAGGTCCGCTATGGAATCCTGTACGGATACGTCAAGAGCACTTGTTGCTTCATCTAATACTAGGATTTCAGGTTCTAATACGATAGCACGAGCAATGGCTACACGTTGACGTTGACCACCAGACATTTCATGTGGGAATCGATGCATAAACTCACGCGGTAAATCTACCATTTCAAGGTAATCCCCAGCGATTTGTTCTTCTTTTCCCTTTTCAAGAAGCCCAAAATTATATAGTGGTTCAAGAATAATATCCTTAACCTTCATACGCGGATTAAAAGCTGCCGATGGATCTTGGAATACCATTTGAATTTTTTGACGATATTCTCTAGTTTGTTCTGTATTCATGTGTTGAATTTCAACACCATCAACGTAGATTTCACCTTCTGTAATAGGTAACATCTTCATAATCATACGAACTAGAGTTGTTTTACCAGAACCAGATTCACCTACAATACCAAGAGACTGCCCTTTTTCAAGGGTAATATTGATATCTTTACATGCTTCTAGCTCTCCGCCAGTCGGAAGAGGGAATCGTTTGTATACATTTTTAATTTCTACAGCGTATTTAGTCAATGTAACGACCTCCTCCCAATGTCGGCACAGCGTCTTTCAACTGTTTCGTATATTCGTTAGAAGGATTTTCTAAGATATCCTTTGGAGCACCTGCATCAACAACACGGCCCTTTTTCATAACGATGATGTAATCAGACATATAGGCAGCTACACCAAGATTATGCGTTACCATAACGATAGCTGAGTTATGTTCTCTAGACAATTCTAACATTTGCATAACAACTTGAGATTGTGTTGTTACATCTAAAGCAGATGTAGGTTCATCACCAATTAATAACGCAGGATCCATCGCTAATGCCATAGCAATACCCACACGCTGGCGTTGACCACCAGATAACTCATGGGGATAACGACGAAGAATATCCGCACCATTAGGAAGAGAAACAGATTCTAATAACTCAATAGCACGACGATCACATTCGTCATTATCGATTTCTATGTGAGACTTATATAATTCTCTAAACTGTTTACCAATGCGAACTATTGGGTCTAAAGCACTACCACTATCTTGGAAAATCATGGCCATATCTTTACCACGTATAGCTCTCCATTCTGACTTAGATAGGGTGCGAAGGTCTTGACCATTAAAGATCATTGTACCATCTGTGACCTCACCACCTACAGGCAATAAACCCATGAGGGCCCGGATCACGGTAGTTTTACCGGATCCAGATTCCCCTACAATGGTCAATACCTTACCGCGTTCCAAGGTAAAATTTACATCCATAACAGCAGGCACACCTTGGTACGCTATGTTAAGGTTTTCTACAGTTAGTATGTTTTCTGCCATTATAGCTCCTCATTATTTTGTAATTTTGTTAGTAATCCAGTAGTAATCACTTGGGTACATGACAGCACCTTTCAAGTAAGAACCAGTAATGATATTAGTTTTAGGGTAACCTAAGAACAATGCGGCACCATCATTCATCAATAATTGTTGAATTTGGATTGCATAGTCACGACGTTTTGCAGGATCAAATTCAGTTTGAGCAGCATCTAACAATTGGTCAACTTGTGGGTTGGAGTAACCAGAACCGTTTTGAGGGTTGGAACCATTGTTATTAGTGTGCCAGTAGTTAGCTAAGAACCAGATTGGATCGCCTGTATTAGCAGTTACGATGTTGGAGATAAGCATATCATAGTCGCCCTCTTGACCCATTTTATCAATCAAGTTATAGTCAACTGTTTTGATTTTCATATCGATACCAACTTTTTTTAGGTCTGCTTGAACAGCTTCCGCATAAAGTGGTAATTCTGCACGAGAGTTATATACTACGAAGTCAAATGTTAATGGTTTGCCATCTTTATCAAGGATGCCATCGCCATCTGTATCTTTCCAACCATCTTCAGCTAATAATTGTTTAGCACGATCTGGGCTATATGCATTAGGATCTTTCAAATCTTTGAAACCATAGTCCATAGATGGTGGAATTGGAGCAGAACCAGGAATGAATGTACCTTTTAACAATACATCGGCATAGTTTTTACGGTCTGTGGCGGAAATAACAGCAGCGCGAACCTTGTCGTCACCAAGAACACCTTTTTGGTTAATACGAGCCAATACTACGCGAAGGGATGCAATTTCATCAACCTTGAACTTATCGTTATTTTGGAATAAGCCTATTTCACCAGGACCGATGTTAACAGCCATATCAACATCACCAGATTGCAAGCTCATAGCACGCGTATTAGGATCGTCGATAGAAGGAATTTCAACAGTCTTGAATGGTACTGCACCATCCCAATAGTTTTCGTTGGCAACCATTTCAGCACGTTCTTTTGTGAAAGATTTTACTACATATGGGCCTGTACCGATAGGACCTTCTTTAGCAAAGTTACGACCATCTTTTTCAGATTGTACGTCAACAATTAGGAATACCGGATCCGCCAAAAGACCTGGCATATTAGGATATTCTTTATCTGTTTTGATAATTAATTGTTGGCCATTTGCTTCAATGGATTCATATTTAAAGAATGTTTTAGCATAGTTAGACTTTTCAAAAGAACGCTCAATAGAAGCTTTTACCGCTGCAGCATCAACTTTTTTACCATTAGAGAACTTCACTTTATCATTGATTGTGAAAGTCCATGTTTTATGGTCTGGAGATACTTCCCATTTGGATGCGATCCAAGGTTGAGATTTCATTTGCGCGTCGAATTTAGTCAATGTTTCGCCTACACCATAACGCATTACAACCCATGAAAAGAAGTTTTCTGTAGGATCTAATGAGGATGCGAAGTTAGTTACACCAACCTTTAACACATCCTTGTTAGCAGCGCCATTATTATCAGAGCCACAACCAGCGATGAAGGAACCCATCATAACAATACTGAGGCCTGCTAAGAGAGCTTTTTTCCAAGATTTTTTCATATAAAATCTCCTTGTACAATTACACCATTACATATAACCATAAAATATACACATCATGACTACTAAATTTACAATAGTCATAATGGAAAAACCATAGTATTGCTTATTTATCCAACAACTTTCACAAAACCATCTATAAATAAGCATCACACTAAACTAACCTTGATTTTTAGGGTCTACTACGTCCCGTAGAGAGTCAGACCAAAGGTTAAAGATAGCTACTACGATAAGGATGGACATACCAGGGAATGCCATAAGCCAAGGGCTCGTTTGCAAATATTGGCGTCCTTCATTAAGCATAAGACCCCATTCTGGTGTTGGTGGTTGAGCACCAAAACCAAGGAAGGAAAGACCTGCTACTTCAATCATGATGGCCCCAATATCAAGTGCCCCTGTTGTAACAACAAGAGGAAGGATATTGGGAATGATATGACGTCTTAGAATAGTCGTTGTAGAGGCCCCCATCATGACAGCCGCCGTTACATACTCTTCACCGCGAACTTTCAACGTCATAGACCGTACAAGACGAGCATATTTTGCCCAACCAACTACAGATAACGCTATAATCGTATTCACAATGCTACCACCCAAAATACCAGCAATAGCAATGGCTAATACTACACCTGGGAAGGATAGCATAATGTCCGCAAGACGCATGAGGACCATTTCGATTTTCCCGCCGAAATAACCGGCAACGGCACCGATAATAGTACCAATGCTTACCATGATAACAACGATACTGACACCCATAAACAAGGATAACTGTGTACCATAAATGATGCGAGACAATACATCACGACCAAGCTTATCTGTACCAAACCAATGTTGACTACTTGGCGCTTGTAATGCTTGACTCAGATTTGAGCTAAAAGCATCACCTGGTGCCAGCCATGGTGCAAATATAGCTATGAGAACTACCGCAATCATCAAGGCGCTATAGAAAGAGAACAATTTATGTTTTTGAATAAATTCTGCCATTATGCTCTCTCCCTTTTTAATCTAGGGTCTAACAAGATATATGACGCATCAACTAATGCATTAATACACATATATGCTAAGGCAACCCACAACACAAAACCTTCGATCAATGGATAGTCGCGCATGGTAATGGCATATACTGCCATATTCCCAAGGCCAGGCCAGGAGAATACCATTTCAATAACTGCAACACCGCCTAATAACCAACCGATAACAACGCCCAGTATAGTGATAAGTGGTAATACTGCATTAGGCAAAATATGACCGAATAAAATTTTCATCTCACTCACACCACGAGCACGTGCGCCGATAACATAATCCTTTTGCATTTCTTCAAGAATAACGAGACGAACTTGGCGCATGTACTTGGACCCGACTACAACAGCTAATGTAACGGCTGGTAGAATTACACCGATAGGAGTTACACGAGAAGATGCAATAGGAACAAGTCCTAATTTAAGGCCAAAGATATAAATCAGTACAAGGCCTAACCAGAATGATGGCATAGACACGCCTACAAAGGAAGCAACGCGCAACAGATAGTCGATCCATTTGTTTCGATTTAAGGCGCTTATAATCCCTGCCGGCAATGCATAGAGCAATGTAAATACTAATGCTGTACCTGCTAACATAACTGTCCCTGGCAAAGCCTCCAACATACGATCTACAACAGGCTTTTTAGCAGAGTAACTCATGCCAAAATCACCGTGTGCAGCATTTACAACCCAGTTTGCATACTGTACGATAAACGGCTTGTCTAACCCTAATTGAGCACGGGTTTCATCAATCAGCTCTTGAGATACGATAGTATCCGCCGTTTCCAATAGCATGGTAACCGGATCCCCTGGAGCTAAATAGGTGAGACAAAATGTCAAAAATGTGATGCCAAACAGAGTGACAATAAATTGCCCCAATTGCTTGACAAAGCGTTTGCCCATAGGCACCTCCTATACCCTTTTCAAATAAAAACACATAATAGTGAATAAACATAAACACACATAAAAGCCAACAATAACATTATGGTGCCATATAAGAAAATAACGAAAAAAAGATTAGCCTACCTGACTAACCTAAACAAAAGATAGCACACAAATGTGATACTATTCTATTAGATTGAGCAGGCTTTCTGACTATTGATTCATCACAACATCTCTGCCTTCCCAGTTTCCCAGTGACACTAAAATGAAATATTGCTCCTCATTACAGCTACTTTCATAGTATAGGATTTACACCCATTTTCCTCTTTTACGCTCGGTAAAACCGACACTCAGTTTATTCACTTTTATTAATTATAAATATACTATATTTATAACTCGCCAACAATACATATACCCCTATGGTAATAAATAATAAATAGATAATATTCTCATAATTATACGCGCAAAAATACAAAGTCGCATTTCACATTACAATTCTGTATGAAACATCACTATATATTATATTAAGAATACATATCTTCAAATATATATAAGTATCTATGCATATGCATACCAAACTTATAGAATATATTTTTCTTCATAAGTTTTAAGAATTAGCCTATATTTCTAAGTTATTTTAATACACTCATAACTTTAAGTATGTCAAATAGTCATCAAGACAAAAAGAGACTATTACCGAAGTAATAGCCTCTATTAGACGAGAGAAATATTCAATTAATCGATACTTTGTTGTAATCGTTGAGCACGATATGCTAACCAGCCTTTACGCACTACATAGATGCACATACCAATAACTACCGCAACAGTACTACCAACCATCGCTTCAACACCACACGCATATACTGCATAAGCACAGTATACTACGCCGATACCAGCAACGATGTAGAAACGTTCAATGCGGCGTTCTCGCAACGCCAGACATTTGCATCATAGTTGGTACTGCAAGAATGCAGAGAATATAAGGTACAACATTAGTTACAACCGCAAGGTTTACCAATGTTTCAAATTGACCGCGTAAGGAGTCATTTGCTGTGAACAATGTAAGAATTGTTTCGATAGCAAGTAAGATGAATACGCCACGAACAGGAGCATCCTTGCTGTTTACACGAGCAAATACTTTAGGGAAGTAGCCTGCTTCTGCAGCATTTTTAAATACGCGAGACAATGTGAATTGCCAGCAAAGCAAAGCACCACAGCAAGAAACAATCATAAGCGCCATAATAACATTTGCGATTGTATCATTGAACATATATGCGAATGTTAGACCAAATGGTGCATTAGAATTTAGTAATTCAGCGTTAGGCACAATGCCGGCCATAACGTTTGTGGACAAGATGTAAATCACCGCCACTGCTAATGTACCTGCAAAAGTTGCAATTGGCACATTTTTCTTTGGATTTTCTACAGCATCTGCATTTGCTGCCGCTGATTCAAATCCTAGGAAGCCCCACAATGTTAAAGCAATAGATTGTTTAATTGCTTCAAAGAACGGCAAGTCGTTTGGATTCCATGCCGCCAAGTACGTATCTGGGTTAAACCAGAACCAACCAATTGTACCGATAAGAAGTACCGGAACAACACAACCCCAAATCGTAATATTGCTGAGCTGACCTGTAAAGCGATTTCCTCTAAAATTCAAAATCGCTGCAAACCATAACAAAACGATTGTTACTTGACTTGTTTGCGTTGCATTTAGATCAACACCAAAGAATTCTGAGCCATAGCCAACTGCAGAAACTGCAATAGCTATATTAGCAATGATGAGAGATATGCTGTAAGCATAGCTCGCCATAAAATGTCCAGTTTTACCGAAGCGATGTTCTGCATAACCGCCCATGCCGCCCTTAATTTGGGAGAACATACCCGCTTGAGCAAAAATATACGCTAATAAAAGCGCACCCACAGCTGTCACGAGCCAAGACAAAACTGAAATAGTACCAACTTGAGCCAAATTAGTTGGTAACATAATGATTCCAGCTCCTAGCATATTGGCTGCTACCATTGTGGTTAGCTGGAATACAGACATTTTTTTAGCGGTGGTTTTCATGTATCAATCCCCTTTCGTAAGGTGAATTTTTTCTCGTCCATAATTCACTTGTAATATATATTAAACCGCTAAGTACATTCAGTTCCTGCTGTAATGGGCGGGAATGTGAAAGTACCGTTTTTTTATTTTTTTATTTCGAATTAATAATAACACCATAAGAGTTAAATGAAAAGTACTTTTATTGGTGGACAAAGCATATTACACGAATTGAATAAAAATTATAGTAATAATATATTTTTTTCGGTAAGAAACGGTATGAAAACGGTAAAGACTATCATTTTCTTTCAGTTTAATCGATTAATTATATAGAAAACCACTATCTATTCAAATTATAGTTTCGTACTACAAGACCATTATCCAGTATCAGTCCACTCAATAAGGACAAATTTTAAATGAGAATACAAAAAAATTTGGCCCCACCAAATGGTGGAGCCAAATGATATATCGTATATAAGATTAAGTTGATTTTAAATGGAACTGTTACTCCTGTACAAAGTTCACAATAGCTTTCCAACTATCAATCTGTACTTCTTCATTAGCAATAACTTGCTTGCCATTATTACGTTGTCTTTCAACACATTCTGGAGCTGTGCCGGAGTAATTGTTACGACCTGCTACACAAGCTTCGATAGAAATGGCATCTAGAATATCCGCATCAAAGTGATTAGAGATAGCTTTGAAAGTCCTCAACGGATAGATCAAGCAGTACACAACCTTTTTCGATACAATGATGTACGGCATTGCCTACAATTTCGTGCGCTTCACGGAATGGAACGCCTTTTTTCGCAAGGTAATCGGCCATATCTGTAGCATTAGAGAAGTCATCATCGAGGACAGCTTTCATATGCGCCCCATTGACCTTCATACCGCGAATCATAGCCGCATTGATGGATAGTGCAAAGTGTACCGTATCGATGGCATCAAAGATGCCCTCTTTATCCTCTTGCATATCTTTATTATACGCAAGTGGTAATCCTTTCAACGTTGTCAAAAGGCCTAACAAATGACCGTAAGTACGTCCTGTTTTACCACGTACCAGTTCACATACATCAGGATTTTTCTTTTGTGGCATGATGCTAGAGCCTGTACAGTGAGCATCATCAAGCTCAATAAAATTAAACTCATTAGAGGACCACAAAATTAACTCTTCACTAAGGCGACTTAAATGCATCATCACTATAGATGCAAAGGATAAGAATTCTACTACATAATCACGATCGGATACAGCATCCATACTATTTTCGTAAATACGAGAGAATCCTAACAATTCTTGTGTATACGTTTGATCGATACCATACGTAGAGCCAGCTAATGCACCTGCCCCAAGTGGCATAATGTCTGCATGCTTAAAAACCATTAGCAAACGATCAAAATCGCGTTCTAACATAAAGAAATAGGCCATCATATGATGACCAAAGAGTACAGGTTGCGCCCGTTGTAAATGAGTATAGCCAGGCATGATAACATCACTGTATTTTTCAGCAGTTTCAATTAAAGCCTTTTGCATATCTACAATAAGCTCACCCATTTCGATAACGGCCTTACGTACATACATATGTAAATCTACCGCACATTGGTCATTACGGCTACGGCCTGTATGTAGACGGCCACCAGCCTCACCGATATCATCGGTTAAATGTTTTTCAATATTCATATGAATATCTTCAAGAGCTACAGAGAATGGGAATTCACCTTTGTCGATTTGCCCCTTAATCTTTGTTAAGCCAGCCACAATAGCATCGCAATCCTCTTGAGAGATAATATTTTGTTTTGCTAACATCTTAGCATGCGCTTTACTGCCCGCAATATCTTCGGCGTACATTCTAGCGTCAAAAGCGATAGAGGATGTAAAATCCTCTACCGCTTTATCTGTGCCTTTTGTGAAACGCCCGCCCCACAATTTAGCCATTATTTACCTGCCTTTTCTTTCATTAATGCATTAATTTTGAGAGGTAAACCGAACAAGTTGATAAAACCAGCCGCATCAGCTTGGTTGTATACATCATCTTCTTCGAATGTTACAAAATCTTCGCTGTACAAGGAGTATGGAGATGTAGCACCAGCAGAGATAATGTTACCTTTGTACAATTTAAGTTTTACATCACCAGTTACAGTTTTTTGAGTTTCATCAACGAATGCTTGCAACGCATACATCAATGGTGCGAACCACATGCCATCGTATACAAGTTCAGCGTATTTATTAGCAATAAGTTCTTTGTAGTGGTATGTAGCTCTATCGAGGCAGAGGTATTCAAGTTCTCTGTGAGCATACATGATGATGGATCCACCTGGGTTTTCATACACGCCACGGGATTTCATGCCAACCAATCTATTTTCAACGATATCTACAACGCCTACACCATAGTGTGCACCGATTTCGTTGAGTTTTTCTAACAATTGTAGAGGAGTACCTTCTTGACCATCAACAGCTACAGGTACGCCGTCTTTGAAAGTTACAGTTACATAACCAGCTTCATCAGGAGCTTGCTCTGGTGTATGTGTTACCAAGTACACATCATCTTTAGGAGCATTTGCTGGATTTTCAAGATCCCCACCTTCATGGGACAAATGCCATACGTTTTGGTCCATGGAGTACGGATGTTTTTTTGTAGCTACCACAGGAATATCATGTTTAGCAGCGTATTCCATGCAGTCTGTTCTAGATTTCAAATCCCACTCTCTCCAAGGAGCGATGATTTTCATATTCGGAGCCAATGCTTTGATAGCTAACTCAAAACGAACTTGGTCATTACCTTTACCAGTCGCACCATGAGCGATGGCATCAGCGCCTTCTTTCTCAGCAATATCTACAAGGATTTTACCAATCAAAGGTCTAGCGAAGGAAGTACCTAATAAATATTTACCTTCATAAATTGCACCTGCTTTTACTGTAGGCCATACATAATCTTTAACGAATTCCTCTTTAGCATCAACGATGTACGCTTTAGATGCACCAGATTTAATTGCTTTTTTCTCAACTGCATCATAATCTTCTGGTTGACCTAAATCTACGCAAACAGCGATAACTTCAGCGCCATAGTTTTCTTTTAACCAAGGAATGATAACAGATGTATCTAAACCACCAGAATATGCGAGTACAACTTTATTTGCTTTGCCCATGATAACACCTCATAAAAAACTTACTATGTATTTAAACTCATATAATCAATATTATATCAGATAAATGTGAAAACACCGTGGCATCTAGCTCAACGGTCATTCCCTCTTTCTGACAAAAATTAGTATACACCTGTATAATTATAAATGCAAGTATTACTTTTTATTCATTTTTAATAATATGTTTCGGAACGTAACATTATATCAAACTTATATTTTTATTATTAAGTATATTATTTTTTTCTTATTACAATTATATAATTAAAGAAAAAGCCAAAGGGGAGTAAAAAAATGCCTAATAGAGTAGCAACAAGTGTTATATTTGGTTTTGATTTTTCAAGCAAAAGCAGCTATAGTTTTAGCATTGGAAAAATATTTATAATTTACAATCATTACGTCTAGAAAGTAACTATGAAGACATTGATATAACATTATTTAATGGTAGCTATATATTAGCTCAGGCAAAATCAATTACACAACCATTAATTGATTTTTCAAAATGTCCGGAAAAAAATTTAAAAAAAGCACTAACTAGCTTATCCGAAGGATGTACAGGTTTACAGCAAAATAAAATCCATTGTTCTACCCTTATATATATTACTAACTCACGTAACCCACTAAATCAACCTCAAGGGACAATAAATGTTTTTTTGATGGGAAAAACAAATCGTGAATATGCTGAATTACCTCCGGTTGCACAAGAAATTATTGATAATATAATTACAAATAACGAAATACAAATTAATAAAGATTTATTTACCGTCTATTTATTGCCATTCGAAACAGATAATAAAAACGAGCGATACAAGTCAATCATCAGAGTTATTGATGATTTCCTAGGAACAAACAATATTCAGATTGCTGGATTATCAAATAAAATTCTAGAAAAGTGGACTGCTCTGATTCTAACTAATGGTTCTACAAGAGATACACAGATAGTTTTTAAGAAAAAAAAGATTTAATTTGGCCGATAATTAATATAATTATAAACCCTGATAACCTGATAGCTACTTTTTAGAGATTACTTTGACGAATCAGAGTACTCCGAAATTATACGAAACTATATAACCCTTTATAGAACAAAACACTGAGCGAGTAGAAAGCTTTTACGAAGGTTATTTATGAATTTTCACAGTATAGAGACTTAAGTATTGGTAATCAAAAAAATCTTAAACTTTGCAGAAAGCTTTTATAGTACTTATATAGATGAATTTCTTCTTAACTCATTACCAGAAGACATCCAAGAAAAAAACTTTCAAAAGTCATAATATACTGTATTTTAACCAAAAAGACATGAAATAGAGAAGCTAAAAAAAGGAGCAAATATATGCGACTAACTACTCTGACAATAAAAAAAGGCTTTTTGAAAAAAACTTTTTCATTTGCAAACAGTACTAATATCATATATAGCCAAAAAAATAGTTGTGGAAAAAAACAACCTTAATTAGATTATTACTTTATGCATTAGGATTTAACATCCCAAATACAAAAAAATCTTAAATTTAATAGTTTAGAAGTTTCACTAACATTAAATCATGAAGTGTTAGGAAACATTAATTTAATCCACGAGCAACAAGATCAAATTATATTAATTCATGAAAGTAAAAGATTTACATTCAGCTTACCTAGCGAAGAAAAAAAATGTTCACCAATTAATTTTTTTAACACTGAGAATACTGATATTATAAATAATTTATTAGGTACATTTTACATCGATCAAGAAAAAGGGTGGACATTACTAAATAGAGGCACAGTCATTGGTAGTATTCATTTTAATATTGAAGAATTAATAAGAGGACTAGGCAACAAAAATAGTGATAAATTATTACTAAAAAGCGATAGTATAAATCGAGAGATAAATCAATACAAGCAAATCTTAAACATTTCAAAGTACCAAAAAAATCAATTCAAGACGAAGCTAATGATAATATAACTGATTTTGATTCAACATTACTTAACAAATTAGAAATGCTAAGAATCGAGTATCGTAGGTTAAAAAGAGAAAAAGAACAAATAGATAAGCTTCTAAGTGATAATAAAAATTTTAAAACATACATAGAGAGTATGAAGCTTATGATTCGTATAAATGATAAAGTTATACCACTGACTAGTGATAAGATTGAGGGATACAACGATACCATTGATTCACTAAAAAGCAAATTAAGATTTATCTCACAAGATATTAACCAAGTATCCTCTAAAATTAAAAAAATTAGAAAAAGACCTAATTCCACTTGAGGAACAAGACTCTTTATTTACAACTCAATCATGGACCCAAAAAAATTTAACGTTACATTATCAAAGTTACATATTAATCAAGCCCTACTAGAAGAGCATATTCAAAAATTTATACGCTCAAAAAAAGAAAATTGATAACGAAATTAAAATAAGGACTAAAGAAAAACAATTCCGCTGCAATAGCTTTTATACAAATCAATAAAAAAACATATGCAGAATTTTTTGGAAGTAAATTTTTGAGAAGAAATCAAATTAGAATATATTTTTACATCTAATTTGAAAGAGTTGTCTGGAGCGTTACTACAGAAATTAGTTTTTTTCCTTTAAGTTGTCATATTTAAAGGAGACCGAAAAGGTTCTCGGCATCAAATTACCAATTATTATCGATTCACCAAGTGCTAAAGAATTAGATTCTTATAATGTTAAATTAATGTTTGATATTTTTAAAAAAACGACTTTCCAGATAATCAAATATTTATCGCATCAATATACAAATACGATTTTAACGAATCAAACGCTAAATTTATAGAATTAAAAAGGAAGTGTCTTAGAATAAAAATGGGGCTGTAACAGAATGCGGTTTTACCGCATTCTAGTTACAGTCCCTTTAAATATAAGAAATACCAAGAAAATTAGACTTGTAAAATCTTATGTTTTTCTTGGTATTTTTGTTTTTTTAGACGCACCTAAATAGACCTTTAGGCCTATTTAAAAAAATTTCTTAGTTTAAGCATTTTTCTTTTGCAGTAAATAATGTTGTGTTAACGCGTCCTGCTTGTATTCTGTTATGTAATTTTTCAATATTGAATCCCATAGCCAGTAGATATAACATCTTATGCACTTTTCCACTGCCACGGTGTAAAAATCGTCTAAACCCAAGATCTTGTTTTAATACACCAAATGCGCCTTCAACTTGAATGGAACGGTTAATTCGTAATTGAATGCCTGTATTACTAAGCAGTCTGTCTTGGTTTTCCGCCAATACAGCATCATATGCAGGTGTAATTTCAATTCGTTTTACTGGATTTACTGTTGTTGGTTTCATATACCGTTGGCACTCCTTCTTGTATCCACATCGGTTACAAGATTCGCAGACATATACCTTTCGCTCAGATATAAATCCGGTTTTGTTTTTAGCATTACGAGTTAAAGCATATTTTAATTTACGACCTTTTGCACATATAAATGCATCTTCTTCTGGTATATATTCCATATTACGAGCTTTACTAATATCTTTAGCCCAAGCTCTAGTTTTTGCCTTTTCATAATATTGTGGTTTTATACAAGATAGGTACTGGTTGTTTTTTAACCAAGTTAAGTTCTCATGGCTATCATAACCAGCATCAGCTACCACATATGTGAATCGGCGACTATAGAGCTGTTCTAATTGCTGTACAAATGGAATTAACGTATTCGTATCGTTGGGCTTAGGGAATACACCAACTCCCATAATATATTCAGAATGAACAGCTAATTGTACATTGTAGGCAGGTTTAAGCTGTCCATTACGCATATGGTCTTCCTTCATACGCATAAAGGTAGCATCATGATCTGTTTTAGAATAACTATTGCGTTCACCCATAATATACAACTGCTGTTCGTATTCTTTGCGTTTCTCATATAGAACTTCAGCTCGCTCATACAACTGTTGCAATGGTGTTTTATGCTTGCCTTTTCCTTGTACTAATTCCATATGTTGTACTTCAATTTCTTTGGCTAAGAAAGTATATATACATCCATCATTCATACAATAGGTATCTAGCCCTAATTCATTCCAGATGTCTTGCTTTAATATAGCTAATTTAGAGGGTAATGTATCTAGTCTTTTTTGTACTGCTTTTCGCCAGACAAAGGTATACTTGTTAGCATTAGCCTCTAGTTTAGTTCCATCAATAAAGACTTCATTAAATGTTAAGGTATCACGTCTGTTAATAGCTTCCATCATCTGTGAAAAACAGATTCATTAAGATATCTAGTGTACAACGTGCAAAAAATCGTTGAAAAGTCATATGACTTGGGGCTGAATAGCCTTGAAGAAGCCACATATAATTAATATTTTCTTCGCATTGTTGTTGTATCATACGTGTAGAATACACACCGTTGGACATAGCATAGACAAAAATTTTGAACAGAATATGCGGTGGAACTTTAGATTTTCTCCCTTTAGGAGAATACAAATGCTGTAACTCTTTATAGTCTAATTCCTCCAATACAGCATCGAGTAACCGCACAGGCGCTGTTTCTTTTATCAAAATGCCATAATCCAATGGTAAAAACTAGTTGGCGAGGCATTACTAGTTTGGTATAATTAGATTCATTGGTATGGTTTTTGTTCATAATTTAATTATACCAACGAAAAGGGTCCCTCAGGGACCCTTTTTTTGCTTAGAATATAAAAAGTTATTAGTTGATTTCATATAATCAACTAATAACTTTTTAGATTTAAGGGGCTGTTTTGTTACAGCCCCATTTTTATAACAAGACATTTAACAAAAAGCCTACTATTATTCATCCACAAGTTCCAAGTCTTGTTGGTATGCATAGTCCGCTTCCGCTTGTGTAATCATGCCTTGGTCTACCATTTGTTCGAGCACCAGCTTTTGGCGAGCCTTTGCCCCTTTATAGTTTGTATAAGGGTCTAAATAGGATGGTGCATTAGGCAAAGCCGCCAGCATAGCACACTGACCTAATGTCAAACGGCTAGGGCTTGTGCCAAAATATCCTTCCGCTGCTTCTTTAATACCATAGAAATTATGACCATAATAGACAGTATTCAAATACATCGTCAAAATTTCATCCTTACTATAGTAATGTTCCATCTCAATAGCAAGAATAGCTTCCTCTGCTTTACGAGTCATCGTTCGTTTTGAGGATAAGAATAAATTTTTTACCAATTGTTGTGTTATCGTGCTGCCCCCCTCAACTGTTTCTCCAGCCACAGCATTTACATAGAGAGCACGGGATACACCGAGTACATCGATAGCACCATGTTTGTAATAGCGTTTGTCCTCTATAGCGATGAGTGCCCGTTTTGCATTATCTGGAATAACATCCGATTTTACCCATGTATCCTTTGAAACTCGTTGATACAGTGCAATTTCAACCTTTTCTTTAAAGGTAAGCATGCGATATATACGTTCCCAACGGCTTAAGGTATCTTCATTTTTTTCAATCGTCTGTTCTACAGTTGTGTGCGCCTTACTGACACGATTTGTACCTTGATAGCTTTGATACGCATCATATGCGTATATAGCACCCAAGATTATACAGATTATAAGAACCAAACGGCGTAACAGTCGAAATATAAACATACATTCACCCATATCTGTGTTATAACAGATTTCTGATTATATATACTTTCACAAATAAAATGTCTATAATACAACTCATTATATATTGATTGTATTGTATCACAAGTCATCTATTTTTATGCATGGTTATATATTGTAATTAATGTATATAATAGCGTATAATGAATAGGATGATAAAACATGCCCAATTGGAGGAGTATTATGAAACAGTGTATGGATTCAGACAATCTACATCGTCGATTGCGAAAAATTTTAGGTCAAGTGCAAGCTATTGATCGAATGATTGAAGAAGACATTCCTTGTGAAGACGTGCTATCCCAAATCAATGCTGCAAAGTCTGCATTGCATAAGGTTGGCCAAGTGGTTCTTGAAGGACATATCAATCACTGTGTACGTGATGGCATTCAACATGGTGATGTAGATAAAACAATAAATGATTTTACACTCGCCGTGGAGCGTTTCGCTAACATGGGAAAATAAAAAGAGGCAATATCCTAAATTCTGGATATTGCCTCTTTCGTTTGTATTAGTCGTGGTTTGTTGTTAAGAACTCACTAAGTGCTGCCAACGCTTCATCTTCATCTGCGCCATCAGCAGTTAATACTACGGATGTACCTTTTGTAGCGCCCAATGTCAATACAGTCAAAATGGATTTAGCATCTGCAGTTTTGCCATTAGCTGCGATTGTCAATTTGGATGCGAATTTAGCAGCCAATTGTGTGAATGCCGTCGCAGGGCGAGCATGTAAACCAGATTCGTTTGTAATTTCTACTGTTACTTCTTTCATGAGTTACCTCTTTCTACTCAGCGTGCTAGCACGCCTTATACCTTTGCTTATTAATATAGGTATTGTATCAATTTATACATATTAAATTCAAGTTTGTTTTTATGAAAGCTACCGATTATGCTAATCCTTTTTCAGCAAGTACCAATTTTGCATAAGCTGTTATTTCTTCCGCTGTATCCATGGACAATGCTTTTTGAGCGAGTTCTTCACATTCTGCCTTTGTAACAGAGCGCAAAATACTTTTAATCAATGGAATAGACGAAGCAGTCATTGAGAATTCATCAAGTCCTAAGCCCAATAAAATCATTGTAGCTACTGGATCGCCAGCTAACTCACCACACATACCGGTAAATTTACCTTGATCATGGCTCGCATCGATAACATGTTTGATGAGACGCAATACAGCAGGGTGCAATGGTTGGTATAAATTACCAATTGCTTCATTCATACGGTCTACGGCCAATGTATATTGACAAAGGTCATTGGTACCAATGCTAAAGAAGTCAACGTATTTAGCCAAGATTGGGGAAATCACCGCCGCTGCAGGAACCTCAATCATGATACCTACTTTAATATCTGTATTGAAAGCTACACCTTCAGCAATCAATTCTTCTTTACATTCGTCAAGCATCTCGTTGGCTGCTTTCACCTCTTCTACAGAAGCAATCATAGGATACATGATGTGAATATCCCCAAAAGCACTAGCGCGAAGAAGTGCACGTAATTGAACCTTGAATATGTCGGGGCGATTTAGAGAAATACGAATCGCACGATAGCCGAGGAATGGATTCATTTCCTCTGGTAAATCAAGACATTTCAATTCCTTATCGCCACCAATATCCATGGTGCGGATGATAACAGGATTGCCATGCATCGCCTCAGCTACTTTTTATATTCCTCAAATTGCACATCTTCTGTAGGCAATTCATCGTTTTCCATATAGAGGAATTCGGTACGATATAGGCCAATACCTTGAGCCCCCATCGTCAATGCATGGTCTGCATCCTTAGATTTGCCGATATTGCCAAATAAATCAACATGATGGCCGTCTTTTGTAACAGCTTCTAAATTTGCAGAGTCTTTTAGACGTTTCAATTCCTCTTGGAATAACGCTGCTTCTTTTGTATAGCGATCCCATTCCTCATCAGATGGTTCCGTAATCACTTCACCATCAGTGCCAAGCACAACCGCACGCACATCGTCAGCAAAGCCTTCAATATCACCAACGCCCATAACAGCAGGAATCTCCAAGGTGCGAGCCATGATAGCCGCATGAGATGTAGGGCCACCAGCCGCTGTGACAATCCCTTTTACCACGGATTTATCGAGTGATGCTGTATCAGACGGAGCTAAGTCTTGAGCGACAATGATAACCTCGCCAGAGATATGAGATAAACCACGAGGGTTCATACCGAGCATATTTCGCATCAAGCGGTCACCAATATCTTTGATATCTGCACCGCGTTCACGCATATATGGATCATCCATACCTATAAAAATAGCCGCAAACGTTTCAATGGTTTGTGCTGTAGCAGCTACAACATTCATCTTTGATGATTCTACTAGGGCTTTAATACCATCTGATAAAGACGGGTCTTGAGCGATTTGCATATGCGCTTCAAAAATAGCGGCCTCATCAGCCCCCATATCAACTAATGCTTTTTGTCGAATGGTATCCAATTGCTTGAGTGTAGCCGCCATAGCAGTGGCAAACTTAGCAATCTCGGCCTCTACTTGGTCTTCTGCTACCTCATAATCAGGTATAACTATTTCTTCTTGTATATATTTGTACACATTGCCAACGGCAACACCTCGAGATCCAGAAATCCCTTGAATTCGCATGTGTGATCCTCTTTCTATACTGATAAACTACATTACATTATATTTTTAACATTTTTACATGGAACAATAAAGAGAACTACTATTATATAATATATTCTGTGATATAATGTTATATTATATATTTAACCGTAGACTTTCACGAGCATCATAGTGAAAGTCTACTCTATTCTAAGGAAAATGTCGCTAATTGAAATGCGACTGTGAATAGGAGAATTTATGAAATTAACAAAGATGCATGGTCTCGGAAATGATTTTATCCTCTTTTCTGATCCACAGGGAAAAACTAAGGATTACACAGACCTCGCCATTCGCCTATGCGACCGCCGCACCGGTATCGGTGCTGATGGTCTTGCTATCTTAGTTCCATCCGACACATGTGATGTGCGTATGCGTATCATTAACTCTGACGGTAGCGAAGCCGAAATGTGCGGTAATGCCATTCGTTGCTTTGCCAAATATGCCTATGAGCATGGTGAAACTACAAAAGAAACTTTCACCATCGAAACCTTAGCAGGTGTCATGAAACTACACTGACCGTTGATAATGGTGTGGTTACCCAAGTAACTGTAGACATGGGGAACCCATTCTTTAATAGCCAAGATATTCCGATTAATGTAGAAATGGACAAAGTAATCGATGTGGACCTCGATGTAAATGGTGAAACAATTACTGTTAGTTCCGTTCTTCTCGGTGTACCTCATACTGAGGTTTTCATTGACGATATTACTAAAGCACCAGTAACAACACAGGGTCCTATCCTTGAAAAACACGATGTATTTCCAGCCAATACGAATGTAAACTACATCGAGGTGGTCAACGACCATCACATCAAGGTTCGCACTTGGGAGCGCGGTGCTGGTGCTACACTGGCATGCGGTACTGGTTCTTGTGCATCTGCGGTCATGGCTCACGAAAAAGGTCTTACAGGTCGTGAAGTAGATGTAGAATTATATCTTGGTACATTGCATATCAGTTATTTAGAGGATGGCACGGTTCTTATGACAGGTCCGGCTGAGGAAGTATTCGAAACAGAACTTCCTATCGAATAATATGAAATGGTTACAATTACTATTACAGGCATACCTAAAATATAAACAAGGGCGTACCATGATGCCAAACAATATGGGACTATTGATATCATTAATCGTTTCTATCATCATTATTCTCGCATCTGTCATGTTTAGTGTTCCCATCGGCTACGCATTAATCCTCGTATGGTTGTGCTTCGCTTACGCTCTATATCGACAAGGATATAATCCAAAAGACTTACTCCGCATGTCCTGGACGAATGCTAAAACCTCAATCGTGGTTATGCAAATCTTTTTGCTCATCGGCTGGCTCATAGCCATGTGGCAAGCATCGGGGATTATTCCCATGATTATTGCGTCTGGTATTGAATTGATTAATCCAAATCTTTTCATAATCTGCGCATTTTTAATTACATCCTGCGTGAGTATGTTACTTGGTACATCGCTAGGAACAGTAGGCACCATCGGTATTGTACTAATTACAATTGCCAAAGCTGGTAATCTACCTATTGATATTGTAGCAGGTGCCATTATGGCAGGCGCCTACTTAGGAGACAGAAACTCACCTCTATCCTCTAGCGCCTCTCTCGTAGCTGCTCTAACGCACACCAAAGTAAATAGCAATATACCAATCATGTTGAAAGATAGCTTACCTGCTCTCATCATCAGCTGTATATTGTATCTACTCTTATCCCTATGGTTTCCACTAGACTACACTAATAGTTATCTACCGGATACGATCCATTTCGTGTTCAATATCCATTGGACATTATGGATACCAGTTCTTATCATTATTGGTTTGTTACCAACAAAGCTATCTATACGTTGGCCTATTGGTATTAGTGCACTGGCGGCAACCATCCTCGCAGTTATCCATCAAAATTATACAGTAATGGATATGTTACAATTTACCGTATTGGGGTTCCATCTGCCGGATTATAATCCGCTATCGGATATTATCCACGGCGGAGGCCTACAAATGATGTGGATACCAACCCTATCTATATTCATGGCTTGTTCCATTTCCGGCATGCTTGAAGGCGTTGGTTTTTGGAATGATATTCGCAGCCTTTTACAACACGTATCAGGTCGCGCCAAACTCTTTGCGTCGAATGTACTAATTGCATTTATTACAGGTGCTCTAGGTTGTAGTCAAGCAATTGCGGTAATCATGACGCATTCCATTATGCGTACCACCTATGCAAAAGAACGCATTCATGACGAAGACGTCATGCTAGACTTTGAAAATAGCGGCATCCTTATTGCAGCCTTACAGCCCTGGAATATTGCGGCACTCGTACCTGTCATTATGATGGATGTCTCGCCCGCAGGTTACGTACCATTTGCGTTCTTCTTATACTTAGTACCACTTATCTACTGGTATCGCTTGCGACGCAAGGAACAACAAATCCATTAATACATTCTATTTATACGAAATATAGAGGAAAACTTATGATTTATACGATTACTTTCAATCCTGCATTGGATTATATCGTTCGCTTAGACCACTTAACCACGGGTGCAATCAATCGCACTGAACAAGAATATGTACTGGGCGGTGGCAAGGGTATTAATGTATCAATCGTACTTAACAATTTAGGTATGAATACAACAGCCCTCGGCTTTATCGCAGGCTTTACGGGGGATGAAATCGTACGTCAACTCAATAATTTTGGTGTACGTGAAAGCTTTATTCGCCTCAAGGAAGGTCTAACACGTATCAATGTTAAAGTAAAAGCATCTGACGAAGAAACTGAAATTAATGGTCGTGGGCCTACTATCTCAGACGATGAACTACAGGCCTTATACGCCCAACTTGATGCATTAACAGAGCAAGATACATTAATCTTAGCTGGCAGCATCCCATCTAGCCTTCCAAGCGATATGTACGAAATCATTATGAAGCGCTTAGCTAATAAACATATTCGTATCGTCGTAGACGCAACTAAGGATCTATTAACTCGTGTATTGCCATACAAACCATTTTTAATCAAACCAAACAATCACGAATTAAGCGAAATCTTTGGACGTACCTTATCCACTAAAGAAGATTTGGTTACTGCTGCAAAAGAATTACAAACCCAAGGGGCACAACACGTTCTCATCTCTATGGCTGGTGATGGGGCTATTCTCGTAGCAGCAGATGGTACAGTATATACCAGTTCTGCGCCAAAAGGAACACTCATCAACTCTGTTGGTGCTGGTGATTCCATGGTGGCTGGTTTTATGACAGGTTATATTAACACGCAAGATTTACAGCAAGCTCTTTATTGGGGTATTGCTACAGGATCTGCTTCAGCCTATTCAGAAATCTAGCGACTAAAAACGAAGTATTAGCTTTGCTCGATACAATCACTAAGTAATATTTATATGTACAGTAAGGAGTACACACATGAAAATCACAGATTTATTAAAACCCCAATCAATCCTGCTAAATGCAGCGCCCACTGACAAAGCAGACGCCATTTACACTCTTGGTGATTTAATGGATAAGAGCGGCAACCTATCTGACAAGGCAGAATACTTAGAAGCTGTATTCGCTCGTGAAGAATCTGGTTCTACTGGCCTTGGCGACGGTATCGCCACACCACATGCTAAATCAGCAGGTGTAAAGGAAGCTGGCCTTGCTGCTATGGTCGTTCCTAACGGTGTTGATTTCGAGGCCCTCGATGGACAACCATCTCGCCTATTCTTCATGATTGCAGCACCAGAAGGCGCAGCTGATACTCATGTAGAGGTATTAAGCAAATTAGCCACTATGGTAATTGATCCAGACTTCAAAAACGCTCTCATCCAAGCGGCTACAGTTGACCGTTTTCTAGAACTTATCACTGCCAAAGAAGAAGGCAACTTTGATCCATCTGTAGAAGGCTATATCAAGACGGAAGATGAAAAAGCACCAAGCATTACCGATGCTATCGAAGCAAAAGCTACAGAGGCTATCGAAAAGGTAGTTCCTAAGGTATCTGTAGATAATCCACATTACGAAGTATTAGCTGTTACAGGCTGTCCTACTGGCATTGCTCATACATACATGGCTGCCGAATCCTTGGAACGTAAAGCTAAGGAAATGGGCATTTCTTTAAAGGTAGAAAAGAATGGTGCTTCTGGCATTAAAGATGCACTTACAGCAGAAGAAATCGAGCATGCTAAATGCATCATCGTCGCTTCTGACCGCCAAGTTGAAATGGCTCGTTTTGATGGCAAGCCAATGATTCAAACTAAGGTGGCAAACGGCATTAATAAATCAGAAGAATTATTGCGTGAAGCTATGTCCAACACAGCACCAATATATCATATGTCTCAAGCTGACAAAGATAATGCAGCATCTACTGTGGATGCGTCAGACAGCTTTGGTCGCCAAATCTACAAACATTTGATGAATGGTGTATCCCACATGCTTCCATTCGTTATTGGTGGCGGTATCTTAATCGCTTTAGCCTTCTTATTCGATACATTTAATCCAACGAACCCTTCTGGCTTCGGCTCTGGCACACCATTATCTGCATTCCTAATGAAAATCGGCGGTGCATCCTTTGGCTTTATGTTACCAGTTTTAGCAGGCTACATTGCTATGAGTATTGCCGATCGTACTGGTCTAGTAGCCGGTTTTGTGGGTGGCTTATTAGCTAACCAAGGGGGCTCTGGTTTCCTAGGTGCTTTAATTGCAGGTTTTGCAGCAGGTTATTTAGTATTACTTGTGAAAAAACTCGTTTCTGGCTTACCTCAATCCTTAGAAGGTACTAAACCAGTTCTCTTCTATCCTGTACTTGGTGTATTATTTATCGGTATTGCCATTACATTTATCATTAACCCACCTGTATCTGCCTTGAACGAATGGCTTATGAACGCCTTACAAACAATGGGTACTACTAGCCGTGTATTGTTAGGTCTTATCTTCGGCGCTATGATGTCTGTTGATATGGGTGGCCCTGTAAACAAAGCCGCTTATGTAATCGGTACTGGTGCCTTAGCAACTGGTGAATATGGTATCATGGCAGCAGTTATGGCCGGCGGTATGGTTCCTCCATTGGCAATCGCTCTTTGTACTACATTCTTCCCTAATCGTTTCACAGAAGCAGAACGTAAATCTGGTATCACTAACTACATTATGGGGCTTTCTTTCATTACAGAAGGCGCTATCCCATTTGCAGCAGCAGATCCTATCCGCGTATTACCATCTTGCATCATCGGTGCTGGTACAGCAGGCGCTTTATCCATGTTCTTTGAATGCACATTACGCGCACCTCACGGTGGCATCTTTGTAGTGCCAACGATTGGCAACCCATTGATGTACCTTGCATCTATTGCAATTGGCTCTATCATAGCTTGCATTATCTTGGCTATTGTAAAACCAAGATTAAATAAATAATATAGTACTATATAAATTCTTATTTATATAGTGAAAAGCCATAAATATAATAAGAAACTTATAGTAAAACTTCTAAGTCCCTATGTCATAAAAAGTACATAGGGACTTTTTTTCTATATCTCACTATAATTATTAATTATATAGTTTTACTTTAAATTGTTTTTATATTTTTTTGTAAGTATCTAGGAATTATTTTTCATCCCCATATTTGCTAGAACTCAATAAGTATACAATTACTTCGATTTATGTTAGACTATATAAAGATAAATAAACTTTTAAAAATTATAAACTATTTTTTGAAATCTAGTTCGGAGAATTAATTCATGAAATCATCTAGGAAATGTAAAGTTACTGCCGCCTTTTTAGCAGCAGCAACTTTGGGTGGTGTTGCCTATGCAGCCCCTATCCTCAACATGAATGATTTAGTAGGTTCGAGTACTACCACTGAATCAACGACACAAGCCTCTACAAGTGTAGCGGTACCAGTCGCAAAACCACTGGCTACTCAATCAGACCCTACAAACTACACCATCTGTACCAAAGGTTACGCCACTAATCCCTCGTGTGCGTCCAATTCCAGTACCAGATACAGCAAAAGCTTTATCTGCACAACATATGGCTGTATCACAACCGCAATACGTGGTTAACAAAGAAACAAAAACTGTGATGGAGCCAACTTTGGCAATGCACAGCCTAATCAATGTACAGCGTAAAACTGAACCAGTTCTTGTAGAAAAACAAGTAGATGGTAAGCAACAAATACAAACTACACAGGTACAACGCACACCGGTAGTTGTACAAGAACAGTCTACTACGCCATTAGTAGTTGCTAATACAACAACTACTAAATCAGTAGTAGCAAAGCAAAACTTAACAATTCGCGATATTCAACGTGCTGAACGGGAAAGACTAGCACAACTTGCAGCGGAAGAAGCAGCACAAAAAGAAAGTGAAGCAGTTGTAGATCAAGTTGATCATCGCATTGTTGCGGAAAAACAAGCAGAGGCGCAACGCCAAGCGGCTATTCTAGCAGAACAAGAACGACAAATGGCAATCCAAGCTGAACAAGCTCGTATTGCTGAAGCTCAACGTCAAACAGCAGAACAAGAACGTCAGGCCGCTATTCGTGCGGAACAAGAACGTATCGCAGCTGAACAAGCTGAGGCTCAACGCCAAGCGGCTATTAAAGCAGAACAAGAACGTCAGGCCGCTATTCGTGCGGAACAAGAACGCATCGCGGCTGAACAAGCTGAGGCTCAACGCCAAGCGGCTATTAAAGCAGAACAAGAACGTCAGGCCGCTATTCGTGCGGAACAAGAGCGCATCGCGGCTGAACAAGCTGAGGCTCAACGCCAAGCGGCTATTAAAGCAGAACAAGAACGTCAGGCCGCTATTCGTGCGGAACAAGAACGCATCGCGGCTGAACAAGCTGAGGCTCAACGCCAAGCGGCTATTAAAGCTGAACAAGAACGTCAGGCCGCTATTCGTGCGGAGCAAGAACGCATCGCGGCTGAACAAGCTGAGGCTCAACGCCAAGCAGCTATTAAAGCAGAACAAGAACGTCAGGCCGCTATTCGTGCGGAACAAGAGCGTATTGCGGCTGAACAAGCTGAGGCTCAACGCCAAGCGGCTATTAAAGCAGAACAAGAACGTCAGGCCGCTATTCGTGCGGAACAAGAGCGCATCGCGGCTGAACAAGCTGAGGCTCAACGCCAAGCGGCTATTAAAGCCGAACAAGAACGTCAGGTCGCTATTCGTGCGGAGCAAGAACGCATCGCGGCTGAACAAGCTGAGGCTCAACGCCAAGCGGCTATTAAAGCAGAACAAGAACGTCAGGCCGCTATTCGTGCGGAGCAAGAGCGCATCGCGGCTGAACAAGCTGAGGCTCAACGCCAAGCGGCTATTAAGGCTGAACAAGAACGTCAGGCCGCTATTCTTGCGGAACAAGAGCGTATTGCTGCAGAGCAAGCCGAAGCAGATGCCGAAAGAGCTCGACTAGAAGCTGAAGAAGCTGCTGCGAAAGCTAGATCAGAAGCTGCTGCTAGAGCTAAAGCAGAAGCGGAGGCTAAAGCTAAGGCCGAGGCAGAAGCTGCTGCTAAGGCACAAGCAGAAGCGGAGGCTAAAGCTAAAGCCGAGGCAGAAGCTGCTGCTAAGGCACAAGCTGAAGCAGAGGCTAAAGCTAAAGCTGAGGCAGAAGCTGCTGCTAAGGCACAAGCTGAAGCGGAGGCTAAAGCTAAAGCTGAGGCAGAAGCTGCTGCTAAGGCACAAGCAGAAGCGGAGGCTAAAGCTAAGGCCGAGGCAGAAGCAGCTGAAGCAAAAGCAAAGGCCGAGGCTGAAGCTAAGCAAGCACAGGAGCCTAAGTTACCACAATCTTATGTGGATGAACGTAATCAAGCATCCACGAAAGGCTCTACTGCAATAGGATGAAAAAAATATCTTTATCTCAACCAATGGAGCCTCCATTTACAAGCAGATACATCTGCAAAGATCAGCCCTCACCTTTCGATATCAATAATTACGAGTCAATGACTGGGAACGATGGATGATAAAGAGATTAAATATCGCGCATTTTGAATATATCCCATATGTATCAAATCCTATCGACATCGATCAACAGTACATAAACATTTACATACCTGAAGAATATTTCAACAATGGCACAGTTAAATGGTTACAATACACAAACAGCACCAATCTTTCATGCCAAATACATGTTGGCGGTTATATGCCAAGTCAACCTATGGCACCAAAAGGTAGAAAATAGTAAACCCGAAATAGTGCTCTCTATGCATTATCTAGAGGTTATGTTGTTGCGTCTCCCTGCGACTCGAGGCCGTACAAATAAAAGCTTCTGATGGCAACTTTCATCGGCAAAAGCACCGGCAGTCATTGTAGACTTTACAAGCTGCTACAGCTTATTTACACGCTAATGATGCGACTATGCCAGGTAATGCAAAATCGTATTATTACAAATGGTACTAGCGCAGGCGGTGCCGTTTCCTTATTACAAGGTGCAACTGGGTAATAGCATCTGACTACCAACCATATCTACAGGCTCTCGGCGCTGCTACAGCATCTACCGATGTGTATGCAGTCTTCTGCTTACGCACCGATTACAAACCTTGATGCTGCAGATATGGCATACGAATGGAGCTATAACGGCATCACATCATTTAACAAAGTAACTATGGGACAAGGTGAATTGCCTCAAGCTAATGTAGGGTGGTGCACTCAGCACCAATACAACGTAATGTACAACGTGTAAACTTGAACGAATGATGATGTGCATACTCAGATTTACTTAAGAGCCACGTTTCCCTGACTATGTAAATAACTTTACAATTACATGACTAGAACTGGGCGTATCTTTAAAACTCGATAAGAAAGGTAATGGCACATTTCAAGTCAATATGTAAAAATCTTTCATCATCGATGCAGCTAATAAAGCTACAAATCTAATGGTACTGATTTATCTCGACTATTCATTTCTTAGTATTGGGATAATAAAATACAGGTGCTGGTGAAAGATATCGATTGGGACGCTTATAATCAACTTTTACTAGTCGTTCTAAGGCACCAGGTGCATTTGACTCTCGATGCAAACGATTCTGGTGAAAACAGCCTATTCGGTACAAGCACGAGCGATACTAATCACTTTCACGATTACAGCGGCATTACATGATACAACGTCTAAATCAATGATGTATATGTAGAAAATGCTAAAAGTGTTACTATGATGAACCCTATGAACTATCTTGGTTCTCCTAGTGCAACAAATGCTACAATATTATCGAATTCGCTATGGTACAGCAGATAGCAATACATCTGATTGCCATCCCATTAATCTGTAGGCACTCGTGCACAAAATCTCGGATATAGTGTAGACATGGCTACACCATTTGATGTGGATCACGCTGGCGATTACGATTTACAAGATTTATTCAACTGGATGGATTCTATTGTAAAAACGGTAGATAATCTATCTCGATTATAAACTTATCCCATAACGTAACAAAGTCTGTAATAGCCTCCATGCATGATGCTAGTTTACAGACTTGTTTACTATTATCTTATATCGACAACAAAGGCGTCCCTAAACAAGTAGGGACGCCTTTATTACTAGTATTATATTGAAATGTTATTAATCTTCAGGGAATAAAGCAGTAGACAAGTAACGTTCACCTGTATCTGGAAGAATAACTACGATGTTCTTACCTTTGTTTTCAGGGCGTTTTGCCAATTCTGCAGCGGCCCACAATGCAGCACCGGAGGAAATACCTACCAAGATACCTTGTGTATGACCAAAGTCTTGTGCTGTTTTAAAAGCATCTTCGTTAGCAACTTGAATAACTTCATCATAAATTTTAGTATCCAATGTTTCAGGAATAAAACCTGCACCTAAACCTTGGATTTTATGAGGACCTGGTTTACCGTTAGATAATACAGCAGAGTCTTTAGGTTCTACAGCTACAACCTTAACATTAGGATTTTTGTTCTTTTCAAGAAACGACCTGTACCAGTTAATGTACCACCTGTACCAACACCAGCTACGAAGATATCTACAGCACCATCTGTGTCACCCCAGATTTCAGGGCCTGTGGTTTTATAGTGAATTGCAGGATTAGCTTGGTTTACGAATTGGCCTGCTTCTACAGCACCAGCAGTAGCTGTTACGATTTCTTTTGCCTTTGCAATCGCGCCTTTCATACCAAGTGCACCATCAGTTAACACGAGTTGTGCACCATAGCCAAGCATTAATTTACGGCGTTCGATAGACATTGTTTCAGGCATTACGATAACAACCTTATAACCAAGCGCAGCGCCTACAGCGGATAAACCAATACCTGTATTACCAGATGTAGCTTCTACGATAGTACCGCCTGGTTGTAATTCACCAGATGCAACAGCAGCTTGAATGATAGCAGCAGCGATACGATCCTTTACGGAACCACCTGGGTTAAAAGTATTCAAGTTTAGCTAAAAATATTAGCATCAGCACCTACGCTTTCACCAAAACGAGTAGCTGCCAACAATGGTGTTTTACCAATTAATTCAACAAAAGATTTTGCAATTTTAGACATAATCAACACTCCTTATATTCGGATATTATGGATACTATAAATGGTATGTAATATATAATTATGTGTCTCTTAAATAGAGCCATCCCAATTATCATATTTTGTATCTAGTTTTGCGTATGTACCATCAATAACGTCTTGTAAGGTCACACTTTCTAGATAATCGTGAATGTAATTTTGTAACCCCGCCCAGAATCCAACGGTGCGTTCATTAATGACATCATCCGTAGATACACCTTCATCTAGAGATGCAATAATAGCCATTGATTCCTCTGTAGCCATCAAAATTTCAATGATTGTATATTCACTAGGTTTTTTAGATAAACGATAGCCGCCGTATTTACCACGAATGCTATCAACTAAACTGGCTGCTCCTAATCGAGCCACAATACCTTCTAAATATTTCTCAGATATGCCTTGTCGTTCTGCAACAGAACGTAATGACACTGGTTTTCCCTGACCTTGCTCAGCTAGATCGATGAGAACCATCAAAGCATATCTTCCTTTTGTAGAAATTCTCATGTATATTGCCTTCCTTTTTAAAAGCTAGCGTCCCTTGAACAAACATTTTATATACCTTCTATGCGAATGTATAAAACCTTGTACATCGCTAGGAATTAATTTCATTATAGAATACTAACTGTAAAAATGCAAGAGTTTATTTCCTACTTTGTCAAAAGGTTTTACGAATAACAGTATTTACCTATACTAAATGGATACACTGCGACAAAAAGACCAGCCAAAAGGCTGGTCTTTTTGCGTATAGTTTGTAGTTTGTTATATGAGGTTTACATTAGTGAATTGGAGAGTGTTTCACCATGTAATGGGGCTTACCGGTATCGTTGGAGATACGATCCGTGCCCAAGAGTTGTCATTTGAGGAGGTTGTTGGTATATCTAATACTCTTAGATTTTACCTACTAGGTCAAGACCTGGTGTTAATGTATCTTTACCTGGTTTCCAACGTGCAGGGCACACTTGGTCACCATGTTTAGCTACGAATTGAGCTGCTTGTACTTTACGAACAAGTTCTTCTGCGGAACGGCCAATACCCATATCGTGAATTTCCGCTGTGCGGATAATACCTTCTGGGTCAACCACGAATGTACCGCGGTATGCCATAGCAGATTCAGGATCGAATACATCGAAGAAATCAGCTAATTCATGTTTCTTATCAGCTAACATGTAGTATTCGATTTTATTAATACTTGGAGAAGCATCAGACCATGCTTTATGAACATATTCAGAATCAGTGGATACGGAATAAACTTCGCAACCCAATTCTTTTAACTCTGCATAAGATTCTTGTACGTCTTCTAATTCAGTAGGGCATACAAATGTAAAATCTGCTGGATAGAATACGAATACAGACCATTTACCCTAAAAACGTCTGCAGTGCTTACCTTTACCAATTCAGGTTTTCTTGAAAGCATCAAGTGTAAATTCAGGGAGCTTCTTACCAATAATAGACATTGTGTCCTCCTTTATATTTCTAAATAACGATTACTATATGTTCTATTGATGTACCTACATCAAATCTATATCTATCTTTGTCTATATAATAACACTAATCATTTAAAATAGCAAGCATTATTTTTAAATTTATCGATATATTTTTGCAAGTTTTTCGATACAGCAAAAAAAGAAGGAAGATACTCATTTCTGAGTATCTTCCTTCTTTTTACGTACCACAACGGACTTACTACTTATAGCGTGATCAAAAGCAATAAGTCCTGCTATATTAGCAATACCACGCCGCGTCACATGTCCAGTTGTAGACTGTTGTTTCCCCGATTTACCATATACGAACTGCTCTAATTTAAGTGCAGCTAATATAAAGATACCTATAATAGATAAAATGGATCCCATTTCTATTCTCTACTTTTTAAGTTCCAAAATCGCATCTACAAATCCACGGAATAATGGATGTGCATTATTCGGACGAGATTTTAATTCTGGATGCGCTTGTGTACCCACGAAGAATGGATGGTCCTTAACTTCGATGCTTTCAACAAGACGACCATCTGGAGATGTACCAGAAATAACAAGGCCTGCATCACTCAATTGTTGACGGTATTCATTGTTGAATTCATAACGATGACGATGACGTTCGTATACAAGGTCTTCGCCATATACTTCACGCGCTTTTGTACCCGCTTCTAATTTACATGGATAGATGCCAAGGCGCATTGTGCCACCTTTTTTATCTACATCCACTTGATCACTCATCAAGTCGATAACTTTGTATTTTGCATCTTCATCAAATTCGCTAGATGTAGCACCTTCCATGCCACATACATTACGAGCAAATTCCATTACAGCAGATTGCATGCCAAGGCATAAACCGAGGAATGGAACTTTGTTTTCACGAGCATAATTGATAGTACGGATTTTTCCTTCTACGCCACGGGAACCAAAGCCACCAGGAACAACGATACCATCAATGCCCTCAAATACTTCTTTAGGATCTACAGAAATATCATCAAGTTCTTCGGAATCAATCCAACGAATGTTCACCTTAGTATCAGTCTCGATACCAGCATGGCTCAATGCTTCTGCTACAGAAAGATACGCATCGTGCAAAGCTACATATTTACCTACGATAGCTACTGTAATATCTTTGCTAGGATTCAAAATTTTATGAACCATTTCTTTCCATGCAGTCATATCGCAAGGACGTTCTTCAAGGCCCAATTTCTTAATGACAATATCATCAAGCCCTTGATCTTGCATCATCAATGGTACTTCATAGATGGAATCACACGTTTGGTTTTCAATTACGGCTGCTGGTTCTACATCGCAGAACAATGCCAACTTTTCCTTCATTTCGTCGGAAATATGTTTTTCACTGCGGCATACCAAAATATCTGGTTGAATACCAATACCGCGCAATTCTTTTACGCTATGTTGGGTAGGTTTTGTTTTTAATTCACCTGCTGCGTTGATATATGGTACTAATGTAACGTGAATATACAATACATCGTTACGACCTACATCTTTTTTGACTTGGCGAATTGCTTCCATAAATGGCAAGCTTTCAATATCGCCGACAGTACCACCGATTTCAGTGATAACTACATCGGCATTATCTTCTTTACCTACGCGGTATACATTTTGTTTAATTTCATTTGTAACGTGAGGAATAACTTGTACAGTGCTACCTAAATAGTCACCCTTACGTTCTTTATTGATAACGGACCAATATACTTTACCAGCAGTAATATTGGAACGCTTGCTAAGATTAATATCGATAAAGCGTTCATAGTGACCCAAGTCCAAGTCTGTTTCAGCACCATCATCGGTTACAAATACTTCGCCATGTTGGTAAGGACTCATTGTACCAGGATCGATATTGATATATGGGTCAAATTTTTGAATCGTTACATTAAAACCACGGTTTTTCAATAATCGGCCCAAAGATGCAGCTGTAATCCCTTTTCCCAAGGAAGAAACTACGCCGCCTGTTACGAAAATATACTTAGTTGCCATGATGCCTCCCACCTACTACATTTTTTCCGGAGCGGAAATACCTAAAATACCCAAGCCTTGACGAAGTACAAGAGCAATCGCTGTGATTAACCCAAGACGAGCTTGTTGCAATGATGGATCTACGCCAATGATACGACCTTGACGATAGAAGGAGTGGAACATACTTGCCAAATCGTATAAGTAACGAGCAATACGATGAGGTGCACGATGTTCGGCAGATTGAACAACCTCTTCTGGATATTCAGCTAATTTTTTAATTAATTCTAATTCCATTTCACTTGTAAGCGTTGTGAAATCAGTTTCACTATAATCACCAAATGCAATGCCTGCTTCACGCACTTGGTTGTAAATGCTGTGAATACGAGCATGAGCATATTGGATATAATATACTGGGTTATCATTGCTACGAGATTTTGCCAAGTTAATATCGAAATCGAGTTGGCTATCTAGAGAACGCATCAAGAAGAAGTAACGAGATGCATCTACGCCAACCTCTTCAATCAATTCATCTAATGTAACGCTATCGCCGCTACGCTTAGATAATTTAACGAGTTGTCCATCGCGGAATAACGCTACCATTTGTAACAACAATACAGTCAATTTATCTGGGTCATAACCAAAGGCTGCCATAGCCGCTTTTACACGACACACATAACCATGATGGTCAGCGCCCCAAATGTCGATCATTTCTTTAAAGCCACGATCATATTTATTGCGATGATATGCAATATCTGCTGCCAAATATGTAGGCACACCATTGTCACGGATGACTACACGGTCTTTATCATCACCATAATCAGTGGATTTCAACCACAAAGCGCCATTCTTTTCATACACCTTGCCAAGAGCTTTCAAAGCCTCTACGGAGTGATGAATTTCATCAGTTTCATGAACCGTACGTTCAGAGAACCAATTATCGAAAGTAACACGGAAATTGCTTAATGTTTCCTTTAAGCGAGCTAATTTTTCTTTTAAGCCCTCTTCTTTAAACAATGCTACACGATCAGCTTCGTTCATAGCATTTAATGTATCGAAGCCTTCGCGTTCTGCAATAGCTTTTGCAGTCTCGATAATATCAGGACCACGGTAGCCATTTTCAGGGAATACGAGAGCCCCTTCTGGAATATCGAATTCAGGCATAGAACCATCTTCGTTGCGCTTAGGTGGGAACACTAATGTAGCACCTTGCAACTCTTGGAAACGGTACTCAATGGAGATAGCCATATTATCGATTTGGTTACCTGCATCATTGATGTAGTACTCGGATTGTACATTATAACCTGCTGCACGTAACAAAGTTTACAAGTGCACTACCATAGCAGCACCACGACCATGACCGACATGTAACGGACCTGTTGGGTTCGCACTTACGTACTCTACTTGAATCGTATCGCGTGCACGCAATGGTTGCACACCATATTGATCACCCAGCATTCAAGATAGCTTTCAGGTATCATACACCATATCAGATTTTTAAGAAGAAGTTGATAAAACCTGCACCAGCTACTTCAGCACGTTCAAGCCAATCAAAATCCATATGACTAATCAAAGCCTCTGCAATAGCACGAGGGTTTTGACGAGCACACGAGCGGATTGCATAGCAATGTTCGTAGAAAAATCGCCGAATTCCTTTTGAGGTGGCACTTCTAGAACGATTTCTGGATATTCCCCAGCTGGCAAACCACCACTATTAATCGTTTCTTGTAATGCCTGTTCAATCCCCGATTTCAGGATTTCCTTCATGTCCATGCTCTGTATCCTCCCGCACGTCTATATCTAACTGATTATAAAATTGCCATTCACCTTCTATGGAAATATCATATCCGAGATGGACACGACCCGTTCCATCGTGAAAAGTCTACTGTTAATTCATGTGTTTTTACGGCCATGTGAAGATCGCCTAATGGCGTTTCATATGTGGACTGGCGTTCCTCACCGCGAATGTATTGATGTCGCATATTCACAGCACCAGTACGCAAAAGAACAATGGAATCTTCGTAAATCTTGATGGTCGTCTTAACCCCTTCAAGACCTGTTACGCTCGATTCTTCATAGCGAATATATTGGACTCCGTTCTTTTCATGTGAAGTACCTGGAGAAATTAATTCCACCACGGTATCCTGCCCATCTATGTCTCGTTGTACACTTTTTACGGATACTAGAACCCGCTTCATGTTTTTCTCCTCCATGGTCATAACATATCAATATATTATAGCACAAACAAGGGTCGTTTTGAATGTTTTGTACACTCTATTTCAATAGATTTATACGTTCTTTTTCTCTATCCTCACACGACGCTATGAGCTGTAATTTTTGCGCCCTATTGAGATGTTTAATAGCATATTCTCGCGACTGTGCTTCTTGTTTACTTTGAAAGCTTTCATGATAAACCAAATACACTGGTCTACGACATTTTGTATACTTAGCCCCGCCTTTTATCACACCATTATGAGCATCTAAGCGTTTTTTTATATCCGTTGTCCAACCGCAATACAAGCTTTCATCAGCACATCGCACAATATACGTAAAAAAATTGTTCCTGATCCATCTTTATTTACTAGCGTCATCCTTAATCGGTTCAATAGTAATCGAATTAATAGTCACCGGATCAACAGGCTTTATCATTTTTTTATCTGTTTTTACCTTACCAATCTTTTTTTCGACCACATCCATACCTTGTACAACTATACCAAAAATGGTGTGTTTATTATCGAGATGAGGCGTAGGGTCCCAAGGTAATAAAGAACTGAGAACCACCTGTATTCGGTCCACGATTTGCCATGGCAAGAATCCCCATTTTATTAAAATGAAGGTCATTAGAAAATTCATCTGGAATCTCATAACCAGGGCCACCTGCACCTGTGCCTGTTGGGTCGCCACCTTGAATCATAAATCCATCGATAACGCGATGGAATGTAACGCCATTATAAAAAGCCTTTTTTTACAAGGTAGTCAAAAGTTTTTTTAACAGTAATAGGCGCTTTAGAGCCATACAAACGAACTTTTAATTTGTCCATAATTTGTATCAAAAAAACAGCATATTCATCTGCAATTGGAGCATTTGTAAAATTAGGCATCTTATTAACCGTTTCAGCTTGTGCAACAGGGTGTAATCGTTTTATCTGCACTATTATTGCCACACGCTGCGGTTACTACCATCATGCCCCCAATAGAGCACAACCTAATATTCTTTTTAACATTCATGATAATCCCTCACAAAATATAGAATTTCCCCAAATTATATATACATAGAAAAAAACCGCTCAACCCATGAGCGGCTCTTTATTAGTATATCATGTTTTCACTATGAATTTCTTTAAAATTCTATAAAAATTTATAATCTAAATGGTCTTATGCCAACGATTAATCAATCCATCCAAAATGCTTACATGCATTGTAAATACCATCCTTATCACAGTCAGTTGTAACATAATCGGCCTCTAATTTAAGCTCCGGACGAGCATTTCCCATGGCAATGTTTAACCACTCCGGTCTAAACATAGACAAATCATTATAGCCATCACCAAAAACGACAACTTGATTTGGCTTCATATCGAAATGTCCAATCATATTGCGAATCCCCAATGCTTTTTCCATAGGTTCATATAAAACGCACCCATCGCCATAGCGAATAAGCTTATGCGTCATATGCTCGATATCTTTTTCCTCTTCTTCTCCATCTTTGAAAAATACATAGATTTTATAGAAATCTTCTACACTGTGAAAGTCGAACTCTGGATCCACTACGGTTTTAAACACGTCCCAATCAGGGATGCCATTCTAATATTTCTTTATACGGTGTAATGCGCCCCAATTTATTGCGGTCTGTTACAGCCCATGGAATATGCTTTGACTCAAGATATTCTAAATATTGAATACACATATCTCGATTCATACCAATCATGGATACCAATTTCCCATCAATGGTTATACTATGACCTCCATCAGCAACTACATTTGTAATTCTAGCTTGCTCGGCAAAACGCATAGCATCAACTTGTATTCTACCTGTTGCAATCGATACTAAATGGCCACGCCGTTGCAATTCATCTATACAATACTGAGCACTATTGGGAATTTTTCCTTCAGGCCATACAGCCAATGTGTTATCGATATCAAAAAAGAAAAATTTTTGTTCCACAAGTCCTCCTATCTATCGCTATATACGAGTTCATATACAAACTATAAACTCTACCCGGTAAGCACTATTCATCTCGTCCACTCATTAATTGAAAGCGTTTTTGTTGTTTCACATCAGGATATTTATCTCGATCTACATCGCTACAAAACATGTCTAAGGGACGTACATACAAATCGCGGTCATCATATAATTTTTGATATACCACCAATTTTTCACCCGTTTCAGAATGTGTAGCCACATCTAACACGTAATAATACATACCTTTAAAATGACGATACAAACCACCTTTTACAATTTCGTTCATAACTACCTCGGCTTACTAAAACGATCTTTCATTTCTTATTAAACATTATACTAGGAAATACTATTTGAAAAAAGATTTTTATCACTATAAACAAAAACACTCGCATCCCCCCTTTTCTTTTACTGTAATCCTTCTAAGAAGGACTGAGCCAATAGAGTATAAAAGGAGAATGCGAGTAACATTCTACATTTATTTAGTTGTATCTGAAACCAAGCCCTTATGAATAAGACCTATGATAAAGCCAAGGATTGCAAAACTTACCCAGCCCATACCAATACCTTGGAACGGAATATATTGGGTAAACAAACCTTCGATGGCATCAGGTGCCCAACCAGCAGTTTCAAGACCGCTCATTAAGGCAGAAATCATGGTCAATCCAATAGTCCAACCATATACGCAACGACGACCGCCAAAAACAGTATCACTTAAGGCTAACAAGATAATAACAATCGTCAACGGATACAATAACATCAACACTGGAATAGCTGCACTAATGATTGTTTTCAATCCGAACAGCCCAAGTGCAAATGCAGCCACAGAGAATATGACAACATACATTTTATAGCTAATTTTTGCTATATAGTTTGTGGAAATATGTACTACAAGAAGTAATAAGACCAATACTTGTACTCAAGCAAGCTAATAGAACGATGATAGCCAAAATAATTTGACCAGTTCCCCCAAAGAGAAGTCCGCACTAGCTGTTAACACCGGTGCACCTGTATCAAACAAAGCCAAATCGCTCTACGCTTGTAGCGCCGATATTCGCAATGAATATATACACAATGCCGAGTAATGCTACCGCAATAGCACCAACCTCCATCACAGTTTTCGTAATAATATCGCGAGATGTAGCACCTGTAAGACGTACAAAAATCGATGACGAGAATAGCAAACACCACAGAAGCCAATGCATCCATTGTATTATAGCCATCGAGGAAGCCTTGCAATACGGCTGTACCATTAGTCGCGTAAGCTGGTTGAGGCACCGCATATGCCCCAATCGGTGTAACAAAAGATTTGATAATCAATAATAAAATAACAAGCAATAATGCAGGTGTCAAAATATTGCCAATACGATTAACAAGCTTTTGAGGACTAATCGATAGCCACAAAGAAACGCCAAAGAATATAGCAAGGAACAGTGGTTGCATATCCAAAGTCATGCCTTGTAAAAATGGCTTGATCGCAATTTCATACGCAACGGTACCCGTTCTTGGTGTCGCAAACATAGGACCAATACTTAAATATAAGGCCACTGTATAAATAAGACCATATATAGGATGCGCACGACCTGCTAGTTCCTCAACGTCTTTACATCCGGAATAGCCCATGGCTATAACGCCAAGTAACGGTAATCCTACGCCAGTTAATACAAAACCAGCTAATGCCCATCCTACATTAGACCCTGCGTGTTGACCTAATGCGGCCGGGAAAATAAGATTTCCCGCACCAAAGAATAGGGCGAATAACATCATGCCTATGGCTAAATAGGCGCGCAGTGATAGATTTTCTTTTCCATCCATAAGGTTATCTCCCTTCGTACTACACTATCATATTAGATAACATTATATATGATATGGTAATCTGATTCAACAGCAAAATCGAATTATATCGAACTTTCATTACACCTTACGAATATTAACTTGTACGTCATAGAATGTACTCCCCCATGCTTCATCAGTCGGTCTAGATGCAGTTACAGCATTGATTCCTACCTTAGCGTCACTGGACTGAGATTGCCACCATACACCAAGGGTCACAAGTGTACCTCGTTGTACCGTATCATCTAGATATACTTTAATACGAACAGCCCCTCGATTATTATAAATTTCCACAGCATCACTATTATTAATGTTATATAATGCAGCATCATCTGGATGCATTCGTAGCTTCATCAATTCAGAATCATCAAATTCTAGTTCACAAAAACTAGAATCTAATATACGTATATCATTACCGATAATCAACCAGAATGGTTCATCATCACCATAAGGTTCTGTATAGGTAATCAACGGAATGGATTCTCGAGGATTTAAGATTTCGATTTTGCCTGACGGCGTTTTAAAATCCATCTTATAATTGTCTGGCAATGCTACTTCAACCAAGTCGCCACGTAAAATGGCATCTTGTTCGTCTTGTGAAAGTTTAGACGAATTGCGAACCATATGCTCAATTAGTTCTCGTTCTGTCATGGCAAAGAAAGGATCATCTAAACCCATATGCTGAGCAAGTTCAGAAATAACTTGCCAATTAGATTTCGATTCACCAACCGGAGGAATAGCTTGGTAACTGGCCGCAATTGTATAGTGTCCGTAAGAGTTAAAAATATCATCGGATTCAGCAGAACTCGTGGCTGGTAAGATAATATCTGCATATGCACATGTATCTGTAAAGAAGCGTTCATGCACAACAGTAAATAAATCATTTCTCATAAGACCTTGTCTAACGAGATTTTGATTTGGTGCTGTTATAGCTGGATTTGATGAAAAGATATATAGACTATGAACAGGCACCCCGCCACTAGTATCCTCTAATCCATGCTCTAGAAGCGCTTTTGGATTTGTCAACAAATCCCCTAATAATATCATCGGCATCATCCGTTTAGACGGCGTTGGTGTATTAGGTTGTTGCATGAATGATTTATTAAAATATTGGCTACTACTAGAACTAGATAATAAGCCGCCACCTAAATGTTGCCATGCACCTACCACGGCAGGGAGTGCATTGATACACCGGCAACTCATTGCTCCATTACCATAGCGGGATACACCACTACCGAGACGGATAAATGGAGCCTTTGCTTTTGCATAGGCATGAGCTAGTTCTTCTATGATTTCAACCGGTACACCACATATAGAGGAAACATATTCTGGAGTAAATGTAGGCAATACATCGCGTACTAGCTCATCATAACCTTGCACATATGCTTGAATAAATCTAGTATCCTCAAGACCATCCCGATGTATGATATGCATCATGCCAAGTGCTAATGCACCATCAGAACCGGGGTTTACATACACATGATGTGTACCTTGATCATAAGTATATGTTTTATGGGTATCTATAATCCATACAAAAGCGCCGTTTCGTTTTGCCACATTCACATCGTGTAATATATGTACATCTGTAGCCGTCGCATTAAGGCTCCATAATATAATCAAATCACTATGTTGTGCTTCTTGTGGTTTGATAGCTACTGTGTCTCCATAAACAGACTTAAATGCTGCTTGTTTCGCAGGAGAACAAATCCCTCTGTCTTGACTAGTAGCGCCAATACAACGGAAGAAATAGTCCGCTGCAGGACTATTTACAGCCCCCATGGTCCCCGCATAGGAATAACGAAGAATACTTTCACTACCATAGGTATTAATAGTATGGTTAAAATTTTCTACAATTCGCTCTAAGGCCTCATCCCATGAAATGGGTGTAAATTGATCTGGACCAATACCTTTTTTACCAATTCGGCGTAATGGTGTCATTAAACGTTTAGGCGAATGAATAACACGCTCATAATGAGCCATCTTAGGACATAATGTGCCCCGTGTGAAAGCGTGCTCTTTATTACCGCGAACCTTTGTCACTTTATTGTCATCTACTGTAAGTATAAGTCCACAAGCATCAGGACAATCATAGGGACATACACTTTTATATTCTTTCATATAAGCACCTCGCTTATCATCGTATTTATAGCAGTAATTTTATATGTATATTTATAGTATCATACATACATCACTATATCTGTAACAAAATTAACGAATATCGATATTTTTCAAACTTCGTATCAATGAATACATTGTATATCAATGCATATAACAAAATCACTTATCAAAATAAGTGTGTGACATTATAACTTTTATTAATGTGTACCATGTAGATACACAATAAATATCGATACTTTTCAGTATTTATTTATAGTTTCTCCCCTACAATACAAACAGATAAGCAACGCATAAAAGTACCATTTTTTACGTTCAGGAATGTATCTATTACCAAAAGTCATAATTTATAATTTCAAGGTATTATCGATTATTTCAGCGCTTTTTGTTAACCTGTGTGATAAATTTCACGTAAGTTATGCAAATTATGTAATGCATTAAGTTATGTAAAACTATTCAATAACTCAACTTTGTGTGCTATACTGACATTGTCATTTGAGAGGATATAGAACTCACCGGACATCATATCACATTCATTGATATAACGGAGTGGAGTCAACTATATCAGGTACATATTTTCTGAAAAGAGGTTTTAACAATGGCAGACGCAAAAAACACTGTTCTTTTCCCTTATGAAACATTGAAAAAATTGAGCATGGATGCTTTCCAAAAATTCGGTTTCTCCGAAAAAGAAGCTGACATCATTCAAGACGTACTTTTGACTTCCGACTTGTTCGGTATTCAAAGCCATGGTATGCAACGTATGGTTCGTTACCACAAAGGTATCACTAATGGCTTGATCAAAATCGACGCAAAACCAGAAATCGTAAAAGAAACTCCAATCTCCGCAGTTATCGACGGTCATGATGGCATGGGCCAATTGTTGGGTCACAAAGCTATGGAAATGGCTATCGAAAAAGCTAAAAAATCCGGTGTTGGTATCGTATCCGTACGTAACTCCAACCACTATGGTATCGCTGGTTACTATGCTAAAATGGCATCCGACCAAGGCTTAATCGGTTTCTCTTGTACAAACTCCGAAGCAATCATGGTTCCTGTATATGCTCGTAAAGCTATGCTTGGTTCCAATCCTATCGCTTGGACTGTACCAGCTGATCCTGTTGACTTCTTCTTCGATTGCTCCACTACAGTAGTAACTCGTGGTAAACTTGAAATGTACAACAAAATGGGCAAAGCTACTCCAGATGGTTGGGCTGTTAACAAAGACGGCGTTCCTTCCACTGACGCAGCTGAAGTATTGGGCAACATTTCCCGTCATGAAGGCGGCGGTATCCTTCCTTTAGGTGGTGCTACAGAAGTTCTTGGCGGCCACAAAGGTTATGGTAACGGCATGATTGCTGAATTGTTCTCCTCCATCCTTTCCCAAGGTGGTACTTCCAATAAATGTATGGTTGGCGGCAAATCCAATATCTGCCACGGCTTCATGGCTATCAACCCTGAATTCTTCGGTGACCCAGCTGAAATCAAAAAACACTTCTCTCAATTCTTACAAGAATTACGTGAAGCTCCTAAAGCTCAAGGTCAAGACCGCATCTATACTCATGGCGAAAAAGAACATGAATCTGTTGCTAAAGTTAAAGCTGAAGGCATCCCTGTACTTAACGGTACAATGCTTGAAGTTCAAGATCTTTGCAATGAATTAGGTTTAGACTTCAAATCCTACTTCGGCGATTATGTACCAGAAGCTCCTGCTACAATGTTCAAAGGTAACTACTAATATCTAATTAGTGTTGGCCCTAACACGGACATGTAGTTAGTACAGAGGGGGACATAAACACTGTTTATGTCCCCTCTCTTATATTTTTTTAACCTCATAAACTATGAGGTTAAAAAATTTTAAGAGATATATCACTTTTTCTGATAAGTATATCTGTTATTTTATTGTAATCTTTTATTATTACTGAACTTTTACAACTCAATCCAATAGCGAATTACTCATCAATTAAATTGATTATTGCTACATCGTCCTGTTAAGCATATTTTTTTATTTTTTTCTTGAAAGGATGATTTTTAGAAATGAGTGCTCTCACCGTTCTATTAGCGCTATCTCCAATCATTTGGTTGATTGTAGCGTTATCCATCTTGAAATTACCTGCATGGCAAGCAACAAGTGTTGCTGCAATCGGTTCTTTCATCATCGCTATTACAGCATTCCAATCCGACCCATTTATTATGGTCACTGGTGCCCTTGAAGGTGCCGCATTGGCAATTTGGCCTATCCTATTAGTTATTACAGCAGCTATCTTCGTTTACAACTTGGTAGTACATACGAAAGCTATGGAAACTATTAAAACCATGCTTTCCTCTGTAACATCTGATACTCGTGTACTTGCATTATTACTTGCATGGGGCTTCGGTGCTTTCATGGAAGGTATGGCTGGCTTCGGTACTGCCGTTGCAATTCCTGCAGCTATGATGGTTGCCGTAGGTTTTGACCCACTAAAATCTATCATCGCATGTCTCGTTGCAAACTCCGTACCAACAACATTCGGCTCCATTGGTATCCCAACAACTACATTGGCTTCCTTAACAAGCCTTGATCCAAGCCATTTAGGTACATTCATTTCCGTACAATTATTCTTGCTTAACCTTATCGCTCCTTTCTTCGTAGTTATGATTATCGGTGGCGGTATCAAAGCGTTAAAAGGCGTATTCCTTGTAACATTACTTTCTGGTTTAGCATTAGCTATTCCTGAAACTGTAATCAATGCTGTAATGGGTCCTGAATTATCCGTAATTTCTGCATCCATCGTAATCATGGCAGTGATCATCGCTTGTGCAAAAATTATGCCTCCTAATGATCCTCAATACGCAGTTAAACAAACTGGCGAAGTTCCTAAAGTTTCTGGTGGCGAAGGCCTTGTGGCTGCAATGCCATTCATCTTAATCTTCGTATTATTGTTATTAACCTCTAAATTATTCCCTGCAATCAATGGTCCTCTTGCATCCATTAAAACATCTGTACCTATTTACCAAGGTCCTGGTGCAAAACCTTACACATTCGTATGGATTGCAACTCCTGGTATCATGATTTTCATCGCTGGTATCGTTGGTGGTTTCATCCAAAAAGCAAAAGCTGGCGAAATCTTCGGTACATTGGGTTCCACAGTTAAAAACTTGAAATTCACATACCTTACAATCATCACAGTTGTTATGACTGCTAAATTGATGACTTACTCTGGTATGACTGCAGATATTGCGAAAGCAATGGTTGCTGGTACAGGTTCCTTATACCCTCTATTCGCTCCTATCGTAGGTGCATTGGGTGCCTTCTTAACAGGTTCCGGTACAAACTCCAACGTATTGTTTGGACCACTTCAAATCGCTGCAGCTCAAGGTTTAAATCCTACAAACTTCGAAGATCTTGGCTTCTGGTTAGCAGCTGTTAACTCCGGTGCAGCTGGTATCGGCAAAATGTTGTCCCCACAATCCATTGCAATTTCTATTGGTGCCGTAGGTCCTGCTTTAAAAGCATACTTAGAAAACCACAAAGAAGTCAATGCAGAAGAAGCTCACAAATTAGAACATGAAATCGAAGCAAGTGTTATCATGAACAGCGCGTTCAAATACTTCATCATCTTCATCATCATGCATGGTTGTATCTCCTTCTTCGGTCAACATTTCATCCATGAAATTCACCACATCTTCTTCTAAGAATTGGTAATATAAAAAAGAACAGCTCATTCGTGAGCTGTTCTTTTTTATTTCAAATACTAATAAGCAATATCCCTGTTACTCATTCATAAATCTATAGCTTTTTCTTATTAATCATGTTACAATACCCTTGTTAAATAGATAAAATTAAATGCAGTCTGCGAAGTGCGATTCGCAGACTTTTATTTTTCCCTTTTTTAATATAGGAGATTTTATGGAGTCTACAAAGAAAATATCTTTATTCATTGTCGTATTTCTAGGGCTTCTTACGGCTATCACACCACTTGGTACTGATTTATATCTACCAGCATTACCAATCATGCCTCATGAACTTAATACAAATGCGTCCCTCATTCAGATGACAATTGGTATTATGACTTTTGGTATCGCTATCGGTCAATTGATTGGCGGTCCTCTTAGTGACTCATTAGGGGCGAAAAACCACTCATCATTGGCAATATCCTCTGTGTAATCGCTAGTATACTCTGTGCTATTGCGCCCAATATTGAGATTTTACTAGTTGCACGATTTTTACAAGGTTTAACAGGTTCTATCGGAGTTGTTATTGCTAAGGCCATCTCCCGAGATTTTGCATCTGGTAAGGAATTAATGCGACTCATGTCTCTACTCATGCTCGTCAACGGATTAGCTCCTGTTATTGCACCGCTTATAGGTGGTCAGCTTTTATTATTTTCTACATGGCGCTTTATTTTTATTGTCCTCGCCGTTTTCTCTGCACTGTTACTTATGGGCTCTTTCATTTTTACTGAAAGCCTACCATCAGAAAAGCGTATTTCCGGTGGTATAGCAACAGCATTTAAAAACTACGGTGCTCTACTAAAAGATAATTCTTTCTTAGGCCAGACTCTAGTTCAGCTATTCGCCTTTGGTGGTTTCTTTGCCTATATTTCGGGTTCATCCTTTGTATATCAAAATATATTCAATTTATCTGCACAAGAGTTTAGTTATATGTTCGGGATTAATAGTTGCGGTATTATCCTCGCTAGCGTAATCAGTGCCAAAGTAAGTAATGTTGTAAAAATAAAAACCATTTTACATACTAGTCTATTGCAATTAACGATTGGTTCTATCCTATTCCTTTGTGCAATGTATTTTAATTGGTCCTTTATTATAACTAGTGTTATTCTGTTCTTTACAGTTTGTACCGTATCTGTATTTGGATCAACAGGGTTCTCTATGGCAATGGCGAAATATGGACACAAAGCAGGTAGCGCCTCTGCTATTTTAGGATTTGCAGGCATGTTTTCAGCCGGGTTCGTATCGCCATTAGTTGGTATTGGTGGAAGTCATACTGGTATCCCTATGGGGATTGTTATGGTTGTATGTGCTGTATTAGCATTAGTATGCTTCTATACAATGATTAAAGAAGATTCATCAATTTCATAAAAAAGCGTCCCTCATATGTCCCCTCTTTACTGGTTGTCCAGTAAAGAGGGGACATATCGCTAGGGACGCTTTTTTTATATTCAGTAATTATATAATTAACTATTACATTATCATTCAAACATTGTTGCTAACAACAATTTCAATCGATTTGCTTGGTTTACCGCACTTGAACCTGGGTCATAGTCGATGGCTGCAATGCGCACATCAGGATATGCTTCGGATAATGTTTTTACCATGCCTTTACCACTAACGTGGTTAGGTAAGCAACCAAATGGTTGCAAGCAAACTACTTGTTTTCGCACCTTTTTTTCGATAAGATCAATCATATCACCTGTAAGGAACCAACCTTCACCGCATTGATTACCAAGGTCAATATAATGAGCCGCTTCTTTTGCAACCTTCGTCATCCGTTGCAATGGATCAAAATGCTTAGATGCTGCAACGGCTTTTGCATATGGCAAGCGGTATAATTCTAACGCTTCGCGAGCCAAGGATCCAAAGAATCCGGAAAGCCATGTACCATCTAAGTGTTTAGCACGATATGTACTATCCATAGCACAGTACAAGAAAAAGTCTAGTAGACCAGAGGTTACAACCTCGCCACCTTCCTTCTCTATAAGTTCATTAATATGGTTGTTCGCACTTGGATGGAATTTAACGTAGATTTCACCTACCACGCCAACACGAGGTTTCGGCTTAGATTTATCGACTGGTAAATTGTCAAAGTCTTCAATGATGTTCTTAATATATTTACTATATTGGAATATATTAGCTTTTGTAATACGTTCCCGTAATTTTTTAACCCAATAATCGCACAATGCATCTGCAGATCCTGGATTAATTTCATAAGGGCGCGTAGCCAATACACATTGCATCAACGCATCGCCGTATACTACGGCTTGAATCATGCGATGTAAGAAGGATTTTAGTCAATTTAAAAGCCCTGGTTGACGTTCCATATCACTCGCATTAAGTGACAAGATTGGAACTTGTTTCATACCTGCATCGATGAGGGCTTTACGCAAATAACCAATATAGTTGGTAGCACGACAACCGCCACCGGTTTGAGAGATAATAACAGCTGTCTTATTAACATCGTATTTACCAGACAATAAGGCGCTCATCAATTGGCCTACAACGATGATAGCAGGATAACATGCATCATTATTGATATATTTTAGACCTATCTCTACATCTTCACGCGTAGGTGCTGGTAACATGTCAAAGTCATAACCTTCAGACTTAAGCACTGGCTCCAATAGTTGGAAATGAAGAGGTGACATTTGAGGCACTAAAATCTTATAGGTCTTACGCATTTCTTCAGTAAAGACAACACGTTCATAATCATAGGCTGGTGTATCATCAATAACGGTCTCTATAGGAGCTTCTGGATTATGGTGTTTACGCATACTCCGTTCCATTACGGATTGCAAGGAACGTAAGCGAATAGTGACAGCGCCTAAGTTTGTACCTTCATCAATTTTAAGCAATGTATGAATCTTATGCTTTGCAGATAAGATATCCTTTACTTGGTCTGCCACAATGGAATCAAGACCACAACCGAAAGAGTTCAACTCAACAATTTGGAACCCTTCTGTACGACTTACGAATTCAGCTGCATGATATAGACGACTATGGTATGACCATTGGTCTACAACGCGAAGATGTTTAATATCCTTACCTAATGGTGCTACACCATCTTCGGTAAGAACCGCCATACCAAGAGAGGTAATGAGCTCAGGGATACCATGATTAATACCGGAGTCTAAGTGATATGGACGACCAGCCAATACGATGGTAGGCACTTGTTCTGCTACGAGACGAGATACAGTTTTCTTTGTCATCTCGCGATAGTCAGCCTTACATTTTTCTTGTTCGGCCCAAGCAGTCTCAACGGCATTAGAAATTTCAGATTTAGAGAATGGCAAATCTTTTAAGGCTTTCACCAAAGCAGGCACCAATGATTTCTTATCTGCTAGTGGTAAGAATGGCGCATAAAATGGCGTTTTTCCCATCACATCTTGCATATTGTTTCGAATCAATTCTGGGTAAGAAATAACCATAGGGCAATGGTAATTATTGTCATGGCTAAATTCCTTTGGACCATGTTGAATACATGGGTACCAGATTAAATCAACTTGGGCTTGGGCAAGATCACGAATATGACCATGAACGGCCTTAGCAGGATAACACGCTGTATCGGATGGGATCGTATCAATTGCTTTATTATATTGATCCTTCGTCGTATAATCTGACAATACCACTTCGCAGACCTAATTGATTGAAGAATGTAAACCAGAACGGAAAATCTTCGTACATATTGAGGACGCGAGGAATACCAATACGCAATTTACCTTCAAACTCAGGAATATTTTTCTTGAGGAAGTAATCAAAATAACGGCGTAATTTTACGTCTACCATATTGGGAACAGGCTTATGTTTCTCTTGAATCATATCACCGGCACCACGGTCGCAACGATTACCCGTTACATAGGTACGGCCATCGGAGAATGCATTGATGGTAAGCATACAATTATTAGAGCACAATCCGCAATTACGCATGGATGTAGATACTTGCAAGGATTTCAAACCGTCACTATCAAGCAATGTGCTATGTTGATTTTGTAACTCTTCTGCCGCTTCAGAAGCGAGCAATGCCATACCATAAGCACCCATCAAGCCGGATACATCAGGGCGAATTACTTCGACGCCCATTAATTTTTCAAAGGCACGAAGCACCGCTTCATTATAGAATGTACCGCCTTGTACGACGATGTGGTCACCCTAATTCCTTTAGGGATCTTTTACCTTAAGCACCTTATACAATGCATTCTTGATAACAGAATATGCAAGGCCAGCGGCGATATCCGGTACAGTAGCCCCTTCTTTTTTTGCGCCTGTTTTTACCTTGGAATTCATAAATACGGTACAGCGAGACCCCAAGTCGATTGGCATAGGTGCCAATAAACCTTCCTTAGCAAATTGCTCAATCGGCAAACGCAAGGATGTAGCAAAGGTATCAATAAAGGAACCACAACCAGAGGAGCAGGCTTCATTTCAATACGATGTCTTCAATGTATCCATCGCGTACCTTTGTACATTTCATATCTTGACCGCCAATATCCAAGATGAAAGGATACATCAGGGCAGAAGAATTGAGCAGCACGATAATGGGCAATTGTTTCTACTTCCCCAATATCGATACCCAAGAGCTCGTTTCAAGAAAGGCTTCGCCATATCCAGTTACACCAGAATGAGCGATGTAAGCCCCTTTTCGGCAATAAGCTATAGATTTTTCTCAATTAGTTCTTGGGATTTTTTTCTAATGGTTTTACCATGATTTGGGACCATAGTGAGAGAAGATGATTTCATTCTTGCTATTGATCAAGACGACTTTTCAACGTCGTAGAACCCGCATCGATACCGAGGTAACATGGACCTTCAGCATCGTTTAATATCACCCTTTCGGTGTTACCGCCTTAGCATGACGTGCACGGAATTCTTCTAATTCCGCTTCATTTTCTAAATAGCGGATCCACACGATCAGTTGCTTCCATTGGTACACCAATAAGCGCACCGATTTCCTTCGTCAATTCACCTACTGTAATATCACGACATTCATCATTCATGAGAGCTGCGCCTAGGGCAATAAACAACTCACCATTTTCAGGGATGATACGATGTGCTTCATCGAGTTCTAAGGTGTCACAGAAGCATTGACGTAATTCGGATAAGAATGTCAATGGACCACCGAGGAAGGCTACATTCCCTTCAATTTTATGACCACATGCAAGGCCTGCAATCGTTTGGTTAACGATGGCTTGAAATACGGACTTTGCAATATTTTCATGAGACGCGCCTTGATTTAGCAATGCTTGTACGTCTGTTTTCGCAAATACGCCACAACGAGCGGCAATTGGGTAAATAGTATCCGCATTCATCGCCAATTGATTAAGGCCGGATGCATCAGTTTGCAATAATGTTGCCATTTGATCTATGAAAGCACCCTGTACCACCGGCACAAGAACCATTCATGCGATGTTCTGCAGTACGACCCTAAATACGTAACCTTAGCATCTTCACCCACCAAGTTCGATAATAACATCAGTTTGTGGGTACAACGCTTTTATCGCCTTTGTTTCGGCAATTACTTCTTGTACAAAAGGTATACGCACCTTATCAGCCATCGCCATACCGCCAGAACCTGTAATTGCTACATGTACTTTTGCATCTTCATAGCCCACTTGAGCCTCTTGTAGCAATGTATGAACAGTATCCAAAATATTGGCGTAATGTCGGATATATTTTTTATACAAATAATTATCTTGTTCGTCCAACAAAACGACCTTGACCGTTGTAGAGCCAACATCGATCCCCATACGTAAGGATTTTTTTGCATATATACCTCTCTTGAAAGTGTGAAGATTTGGTACCCTCGCACCATATGCCTTCATAAGTATAAGTTAAATACTAAAACATTTAGCTTTAACTACACATCTAAAATGTAAATATTACATACACATTATACAATAAACATAGATAAAATCTATATTTTAACGTATTCCAATGTAGTATATAAAAATATGATTATTTATAATCTGGCACGCTACAATTTATTGTGTGCCGTAACTTTTTATTATATCACTTTACGATAAAAAAATGTTTGTGCGTAATGACATTTTTATATACCATAAAAATAAAAAAAGAGACTTTAATGAATATCATTAAAATCTCTTTTTCCCAAGAAAAATATTGATATGAATTCTTGATATATTATAGTACGTTCTTATATAAGCCAATAATATCATCATGATTGGCTGGATATGGATTAAATCGATAACACATATCCTCCAACGCTCTATCAGTCATAAGATTTAGTTTTATCTCAGATGTAGCTTTATCCACACCAAATCAGTAAGTGTCATTGGGCATTCTAAAGTGCGTTGTAACTTAATGATTGCTTTTAAAAGAGACCCTAATTTATCTTCCTCTGAGGCATTATGAGATACAAAACCTAATTTAGCAGCTAAACGAGCATATTTTTTTGCCACATCAGGATTATGAGAACAATTAAAAGCAATCACATATGGTAAGAGCATACTATTAGCTAGACCATGAGGTACATGAAATTGCCCACCCAACTGATGTGCCATGGCATGAACGAGACCCACGCCGGCCTTGTTAAAGGAAAGTCCTGCAAGGCATGATGCTTCGTGCATTGACATGCGATCTTGGTCTGTGGCTGTTGGCTTATAACATTTTGGTAGGTATTCAAAGACAAGCTCAATTGCTTGCTGTGCCAACGCATCAGTAAAATTATTTGCCTCTGTAGCTACATAGGCTTCTAGAGCATGAACAAGCACATCCATACCGCTATAAGCAGTAACATTTGGTGGTGATGTTTTTACAAATAATGGCGTTAATAATGCTTCATCTGGTGATACCGCATCATCCATAAGAGGATATTTAATTTGTGTTTCGCTATCTGTAAGAACAGCAAAAGAGGTCACTTCTGATCCAGTTCCACTAGTAGTAGGAACAGCAATAAAGGATTTGATATCCATATGCTTTAACTTACGTCCAAAATAGGCAATTCCCTTACTCATATCAATGCAAGAGCCGCCACCAATTGCAATGATGATAGTCGGTTTAATACCTTCCATATACTGGATACCTTTTACTACATGGGTAATCGGAGGATCTGGAACCACTTCTGTATAAGTACTTACCTTATTTTTACCTTCCATAAGACTTATCACATACGTAAGGTTTGAGGAGTCTTTTAAAAATGGGTCACATATGATAAGGATAGACTCATTATTAAATTCTGTAAGACGATTTAAAGAATCTGGCCCCGCATAGATTTGGGTCGGAAATGTCCATTTATTCATATGCTCACCACCTATCTAATGTTAAAGCCCGTTGTTAAGCAGCATCTACGACGACGTGCAAAACATCGAGCAGATGTTGTAGATTCCCCAGTTGGAGTGGCAATCGTAAAGGTTGTTGTTCCTTCTCCACTAAAGCCAAGACCTGCATAAGATGGACCATTTTTAACAAATATAGATGTTTTCATCTTGCGAGCCATACAATTTGAGGCGTTCCATATTCAAAGAATGCATTGTTGCCGTGTGGTGTAATCCAGCTTCTAGCATCAAGCATACTTCGAGACCTTCGTCAAAGCTATCTACGGTCACAACAGGTAGAATAGGCATTAACATTTCAATAACTGCAAATGGGTGTTCTTTTCGGTGTACGCATGATAATTAAGCGAGGGTCACCATTATACGGAATATGTGCCGCATCAAGAATGACGCTTGCATTTTTACCGACGAACTGTTTATTTGGTGTCCCATTTGGTAAAACTGTTAAGTCTACCAAGCGTTGAATATCTTGTTGGTTTTCAATAAGGACACAACCAACTTTTACCATTTCTTGAACCAGCTGTGGTTCAATTTGGCGCATAGCTACAACGCTCTTTTCAGCAATACATAAAATATTATTATCTAGGCTTGCACCGAGAACAATATCTTGAGCGGCCTTTTTAATATCTGCCGTTTCATCTACAAAGGCTGGTGGATTACCAGCACCAGCACCGATAACCTTTTTACCACTTTGAAGTGCTTGTTTTACTACACCAGGCCCACCAGTAACAACTAATAAGCTCACATCTGGATGTAGCATCATCTCTTGAGCGGACTCAATAGATGGCTCACGAAGTGTAACGATAAGGTTTTCAATACCAATCGATTTAGCAATAATTTGGTTTAATTCGCTAACAAGTAATCTGCTCAGATGTTTGGCACCAGGATGAACGCTAAAGAATATAGCATTCCCCTGCAGCCAACATACCAATAGAGTTACATATCAATGTCTCTGCTGGATTCGTACTGGGCGTTATGGCACCAATGACACCGTACGCAGATAATTCATATAATGTCATACCATTATCGCCAGTTTCACACTCTGTCACAAGATCTTCTACGCCTGGTGTTTTATCAAGTGTAAGATTTAATTTTAGTACTTTATCCGCAATACGGCCCATTCCCGTTTCTTCAACAGTCTTTTTGAGCCAACTCTTGTACTCGTGGTCGCATAGCAGCACGGATATCTGCAATTACCTTTTCACGGGTTGCCAAGGTACAATCTTCAAAGCGAGCTTGTGCTGCTTTTGCTGCTCGAATTGCGTCATCAACTGTATCAAATACCCCTGGTTCGACTTGACCCCTAGGTGCTTGTTTAATAGATTCTGATGAGGCATTTTCTTGCTTTTGCCCCTGTAATACATCTATAACCATGGAGCGGATCATTTCTTTCAACTGTGTATTGTTTTCCATCATGAACCTCCATATAGGTTGCATTGCTGATGCAATGACCATATCAACTTACGGTGTACACAATCAAGGTTACATTCATGATGTGACACAATAACTAGGTTTAATTCTGGCACCAGCTAATTCCTATACAATTATTTTTCAAAACTATCAATAATACCCACAATAGCACAATCTACTGCGGTGCCTTTATCATTTTCGAAAATATGCCGTGCCGATGAACCTCGAGTTAGAAGCACATATTCACCTTCACCAGCACATACTGTATCGACGGCGATTTCTATGCGCCCCGTCAACTCTTGTTCTCCATCGAGAATATCTACCATCATCAGTTTCATTCCCTTTAGAGATTCATGCTTTTGAGTAGATACGATACTACCCACAACTTTACCGACTTGCATACTTCTCGTTCCCTTCAATTATTGTGATACCTAAGCGCTCGATTTCATCTCGAGCAGCCATGGTGAACCGTTGTCCCCTATATACGACGATAATAGACTGACTTTTACAAGATTTAACAAAAGAGGCCGTTATCCACGCTTGATGACTAGCATATATAGGACGACCAAATTTATCTAGAAATTTGATAGGCCAATCTAGAATGACTGATGGATTCATCAACGAGGTTACAGGAACTGCTAGGCGTATCGTCACCTCACAGTCATAAGCTAATGCACGGTGCAGGCAAGCTACCCAAGGCACCAATGTATGGCTCATCAGCTCTCGTATATGACCATAATCTATACCAGTGAAAGAAATGAGCTGGTTCTGCAATAATATATGTTCATCATAGCTATTGCAATCTGTGACCATAAAAGTTGCAGTGGATGTCATGCGCTTTTCTAGGCGTTCTAGCACCAGTTTAACTAATGCATCCATATTAATGCTCACTTCCTATGGCAATCCCTAAGGGTGTTACAAATTCTGGATATAATGGCTTATGCACAGGCAATCCTATATATTGACTGAAGGTTTTTGTGAATTCTTCAAAATTAGAAGCACCACCTACAACAACAATAGGAGTCCCCTTTTCATAGCCCCCCTCTTGCAACGCACGCTTAGAAATAGCTGCCATCTTTCAACAACAGGCCGTATCGTTGCATATACATCGCGTTTATTAGCTTCATTGCGCTTATAAGCCTCAGCTTCGGAGATAGAGATGCCATAGGCTCCGCTAATCACGAGGTTCATATGGGTACCTCCTGTAGGCTCATCTACGGTATATACAACTTGGCCATCCTTTAAAATGCTTATGCCCGTAGTGCCACCACCGACGTCGATAACAGCGCCATCAGTGATGCCTAGCACATTAGCAGCAGCGGTAGGTTCGTCTAGAATACAAGTTACTTCAAAACCAGCACTTTCTAGCACATGACCGACTACATCTTTATTCTTTCCTATCGTCCCAGGTGGTACAGCTGCCGCAGCATATACAAGTTCTGTGCCCAAAGCTGCTTCTGCCTTAGCCTTTAAAGCTCGCGTAATTGTAACAGCGCCTACATAGTCTACTACAAGGCCATCACGGATAGACTCGTTGTATTCAAAGGCACCATATATAGGTTTGCCTTTATCATTAACTACGGATAAGACAATAGATGATGTACCAAGGTCAATGCCTACACGCAAATTCTTTTGATTATGAGAGCTCACTTGTTTAGACTCTACAAGATCAGAGAACTCTTGCAAGGTATTATTTGCCTTTCAAACCTTTCATCATATCACCTACTTTACTGTACAATTCTCGCCATCACTGTACCTTGTACATTGGCAGCATTTGCCTCATCTGTATCAATATGGAGCTCTAGAACAAAACCAGGTACAGCTCGAACGATGACATCACTGAATACAGTAGTGCGCTCAGGTGTTTGCAATTCTACGCTCACACTCTCGCCATCGATTACATGAAGCCTTTTTGCATCTTCTGGCGACATATGAATATGGCGCTTCGCAACAATGCAAATAGGTTTAGTAACTTCACCATTTTCGGTGCATAGAGTAATCTCTACGGCCGATTCTAAATGACCAGATAGCACAATTGGAGGCTTAACACCTAATGTACGTGCATCAGTCAATGATACCTCCACTTGTGATTGTTTTCTGAGCGGTCCCAAAACGCGGACATTCTGGATAACTCCCTTGGGTCCCACTAGGGTAACTGTTTGTTCTGAAGCAAACTCTCCAGTTTGTTTTAAGTCACTTTTTTTAGTAATAGCCTGGTTAGGGAATAATATATCCCAGTCCTCCTGACATAGATGGACATGTCTATTGCTCACACCTACGGGAATGGACGATTCGAACATGGCTTCGATCACTTCTCGTACGATAGCACGAATCTGTTCCCGATCCATAAGCTATTATCCTTTCTTAGGTAAGATCAATTCTACATCGCTATGAGGGCGTGGAATTACATGAGTAGATACTACTTCACCTACTTTTTGTGCTGCTGCACAGCCCGCATCAACAGCTGCTTTTACAGCGCCTACATCACCGCGAACCATTACTGTTACAAGACCTGAACCGATTTTTTCAGTACCTTCTAATGTAACGTTAGCTGCTTTTACCATTGCGTCTGCCGCTTCAATTGCGCCTACTAAACCTTTTGTTTCTACCATGCCTAATGCGTTATTCATGATAATCTCCTTTATTATTTACTACATTATTTCTTTTTTGAGCTTTTCTTCGGTGCTACTTTCTTTGTACCAGTCGACTTAGAACTTTTTGGTTCTATAATCGTAGATACGATTTCATCTAACACTTCAGCAACCTTTTCATCTAATGAAGATTTCTCTTCTTCAGATGTATTATCTTCTGCTTTTACTGGTTCATTAACTACCGCTTCCTGAGATGCTTTTGTATCATCAGATACCTTAGCTGGCTTATCTGTAAAATCATCATTAAAGGATTCTACTAAGCCTTCTGCAGGTCGAGGAATTACTTTATGAGCCACATAAAGGTTCATACCTTTTGTAAGCGCTACACCAGTTTGGACAGCTGCTTCAACAGCGGCTACATCACCAGCAACCTTTACAGTCATCCAGCCAAGGCCTCTCGCCTTTTCTATGCCGATCAGCCGTACATTTGCAGCTTTAACCATTGCATCTGATGCGGTGATAGCCCCCAGCAAACCAGCTACTTCTAGTAACCCTAGTGAATCTTTCACCATGCCACCTCCCGACGTCTATTTCTTTTGATGATTCGCACGTACGATTCATGCAGTCCTATAACATTAGCTACATTGCATGCCTACTTCATCCATTAGTATGATTCTTTGAAACATCATTCATTAGATAATGTAAGCATTACCTTTATTCTTAGGTCGTTCTCCCATAGTTTCTAGTAAAGCTAGTCCCTACATCACGTGCCGTTTTTTTACAGCTTGTTTAACAGCACCCGAATCACCACAAATTTGTAAAATAACTTCGTTACTTATAGCGGAGCTCGATGGTGAACGATAGCCTACCACATCTACATTAGCTGACTTAACTGCTGTATCTGCCATAACTACACCTATAGCCGCTGGAGCACCAACAATCAAACCAAAAGCTTTACCTTCTGGAGTGCCGAAGGCAGTGACTAAGGCTTCTCCAGCGCGAGCTGTATATTGAACTTCCACATGACCTGCCTCATTCATATATACTTCGCTGAAAGTACGTTCTAATTCACGTAATGCTACTTCCACTGAACGTCTTACATCAGATACATCATCGCCACCAAATATGATAAGGGAACCAGCTCCGGCACCACCTTTCATATCTCTAGCAAATTCAATGCTAACAATCTCTGTATTCGTTGCTTTTACAGCTTCATCAGCAGCCATGATTTGCGGCCCTGCACCTGTACGTGAACCTAAGATACCGATTGATCGATATGACTTAGTGAGCTTCATAGCTTCCAATACTTGACTATCTACATTTGCAATTACGAGACCAATTGTATCGCCTGTTATAGTGCTACCTACGTGTTCAGTAATGATTGATGTTTGTAGTTGACTTATACTAGGCGTAATTACTGCTGACGAGCCACATGCACAAGATGCAGTAGTTGTTACGCCAGTTGTAACATCACCTAAACCAGCGTCATCAATACGCATCAATACGCGTCTTAAAATCTCATCTACCATACCTTTAGTATCGGCCATAATTATTCACCCTTTGTTGGTAAAATACCTTCCACATCTCTATGTGGTCTTGGAATTACATGAGTAGAGATAACAACACCTACGCGTTCCGCAGCGGCTGCACCTGCATCTACGGCAGCTTTTACAGCACCTACATCACCGCGAACCATAACAGTAACGAGACCAGAGCCAATTTTTTCATTGCCTACGAGCTCCACATTAGCTGCTTTAAGCATTGCATCTGCTGCTTCGATAGCGCCTACTAGACCCTTAGTTTCCACCATACCTAATGCTTCTTGTGTCATCTGTTTTCTCTCCTTTTACAAAACATAGTACAAAGATCACAAATTTATTTTTCTAAAAGTTCCACCATAGTGCCTATGTTCATAAAGGCAAAATGTGCGGTTTTAAGAAGTTGTACCATCAGCACAGCTCCTGTACCTTCACCTAATGCCATTTGTCCATGGATTGGAACTTCATCAAGACGAATATTTGCATACGCTAGTGCTGCGGCCATGCCCACTTCACGAGAATAGTGAGATGGAATGCCATACAATGGCGCTTCACCATTCATTTGAGTCGCACAAGCCATCGCCACCGCCGTAATATACCCATCGATAACGAATGGAATATGCAAATCTGTACAGGCTACCATCGCACCTGTAATTGCGGCTATATCAAATCCACCAACACGACTAATTACATCCTTTGGTGTATTAAGATACCCCTTATGATGGGCTAATGCAGTCCGTACAAACTCACGTTTTTGATTCATATACGCTTCGTCATCGGGACCAGATCCAGGTCCTACGGTTATTCGTGGGTCTAATTTTGTAAGCCCGCTTAACACAGCTGCTGATGTGGTAGTATTACCAACGCCCATTTCACCGAAGGAAAACAGGTTGATTCCCGATTCCGCATAGTATACAACACGGTTATAACCAGCTTGGTATGCTAAATCAAATTCTTCACCGCTCATAGCGGCACCATGTAAAATATTTTTCGTACCTTGACTAACTTTTCGATCTATCCCTATTCCTTTAGGACACGCAATGCCTACGTCTACCACTTCGTAAGGAATATGGTTAAAGATACAGTAATTAGCAACTGCGCTTTTACCATCAATCATATTCTGAGATTGTTTACGAGTAATTTCGTAGTTATAACCGATTAGTCCGTCTACGGAGATTCCGTTATCTGCAGAAAAGATAATATGTTGTACGTGAATCTCAGGCCGAATCTCTTGCCAAGCAAGACACATTTTTTTGAAATATCGCTCCCATAGACCTAAGCTTTTCGGAATAATCGCCTTATTTAAAATAAATTGGTTAAGTTGTTCTTCAAAACCTCTGTCCATGGAAAAACCTTCTTTCAACTAACTGTATATGTAGTCACATAAACTGTTCAACGATTCTTGATCGTGAACGGATATTTCAAAAATCTTAGTAGCTCCCCGCCAGTTTAAGGTTACGGCGAGGCGCCTCTATATCTTTGCCCGTATCCACCTTTGATACAACACCTATAACCTCGCGATTTAGGGAATTCCCAAAACTTGGCGGGAATATCGTTGTCGTATCACCTGCAGGAATCATGAAAATCACCAGGTCCGCATCATAGGCATGCAAGATAATGCCTCGATAGTAATTAGGATTTTCCATGTATTCTCCAGGGGTATCAATGAAGTTACCTACGCGCGTTATAGCTTGTGTCTTATGATACGTGGCAGAGCCATGGGTAATCGTATCTGCTAATGTGGTCTTACCACATCCACTGCGCCCTACGAGAAGGATGCGCTTTTGTTTTTCGTTCGGTACTCATAATTACCCTTTCATTAGGATCTTGTTAAATCCGTTGGAAAGAATCCTAATATGCGTTGCAATCCTTCGATAACGCTGCGCAATGCTGATTCAACAGCAGATACATCACCAGTTATGAGAAGTGCTCCCGAAAATCTGTCGATGAAACCGATTTCGATATCACCAGACTTGCTTGCAATATCGGCTGCAATAATGGTCCCTTCGCCAGGTGTTATGGTAAGAATCCCAATAGCATTACGCCCCTTTTCTTCAAGCCCCATTTTTCTAAATAAATCAGGCTTAGGATTAGCAATAACATGAGCTATAGTAACCTGTTTTCCGGGTACAAATTCTTGAATGATGCGTTGTTTTGCATCAATTACCTCTTGAAAGGCCATATAACCTCCTCCTAATACAAATTGTGTATTTCATATAGTGGCACAGGACAGTAAATATACCAGTCGTTCTGTAAAGATTTTTCTTAAGGCGCCACTAACTTGAAGAATACTACAGCTAAACTAGCCCCAATCAAAGGCCCAACGAATGGAACCCATGCATACTGCCAATTTGCCGTTCCCTTATTAGGAATTGGCAAAATAGTATAGGCCAAACGCGGACCGAAGTCACGAGCTGGATTTAAAGCATAACCTGTAGTTGCACCAAAGGACATACCAATAGATGCTACAAGAATACCTATAACCATTGGTGCTAAACCATCAGCCATTTTACCTAAACAAAGTATTGCTAACATAAACATAAATGTAGCTATGATTTCAGACATCAAATTGCAAGGTTTATTATCGATTGCTGGACCTGTTGCAAATCCCTACACAATTTCCTTCATCAGGGCCTGTTACTTTAAAGTGTGGATAATAGAACAGTGCAGCAATGGCAGCACCAGTAAAACCACCTGCAATTTGAGCTATGGACATGGGAATTACTTGCTCCCAAGGAAACAAGCCTGCCACAGCAAGGGCAAAAGTAACGGCTGGGTTCAAATGACCAGGCCCACCAAGTGTAAACCCTACATAAACACCAAAGGCTACGGCAAATGCCCATCCAAAGATAATGTGTAACCAGTTAGTACCAAAGATACTAACTATGGTTTTCTTTAACAAAATCGATGCATTTGTACTATTACCAAATGCGATTAAAACTGCAGTACCAACAAACTCACTAATATACATTTGCGTTACGTCCATTGTCTTCACCTCATTGAGTTAACAAAGATTGTAATGCATGAGATGCAATGTCCATATCTTCTGCCACGGTACCACCGCTAATACCAAACCCACCGACAATTTCGCCATCGATGATGATTGGGTAACCTCCACCAAAGGTACAGATTTTACGATTTACCATGGATTCAATGTTGAATAGATCGCCATCAGGCTGTGCACTTTGATGTACTTCATGAGTTGCCGCTTTGAGAGCCACTGCTGTATAGGCCTTTGCCTGTGCGATATCATTGCTGATGAGCAATGCATCTGACATACGATGGAAATACATTAATACCCCCTTTGCATCCACGATGGATACAACGATAGGTACGCCTATGGACTGAGCATAGTCCATAGCTGTTTGTGAAAGTTTCGTCATAATCTGTTCTAGCTTTGTTCTAGTTGCCATATAACTAACTCCATTTTCAGTAGTATGCTCCATATGTCGTAAGCTCTGATTCGTTTCCGCCAGTACCTCAGCAGGACTATTCTTAACACGTTCTGCTACGCGCTCTACAATCGTTTCTACAAATTGCACATAGTCTTCCATGCGAGCCATGATATAAAGAGCATCGGATAATCGATTTATAAATTTTCGAACCTCATCGCGAATTGGTTCTACTTCACCTAAACTAATGAGTAGTCGTTCACCGCGACGACATATAGTGCGCGCCACATGAAGCTCTGCAGCAGATAAATAGTTACCGCTTAATATAAAGCTATGTTGCTGTGGTAATCGCTTCGTATAGTCATCAATCATACGTTCCAAATCGCTAATATCTTGTTGTGAAATTAAATTGCTACTTTCACTAAGATGTTCCACATGAGGCGTTGCTACCTCCGCACATAAGCGAAAGAGCTGATGTTGTAATGTGTGAAGCACATGTTTATTGTCCGGTGAGACCACTAATTTCTCACAAACACTAACCTGTGCATTTAATTCATCAAAGGTTCCATATGTGTCCACACGAAGTGAATTCTTAGGTACTCTGGTGCCATCAAAGAGGGCCGTAGTACCTGCATCACCAGTTTTCGTATAAATAGCCATATGCACCACCTCTCAAGTTCGTTATATTTAAAAGGCCACTTCCAATCGCTCATCAAAAACGAAAAGGATTGCCTTTTACAAGGCGAGCTGCATTGACACCTAAGGTGCGCAAGCTATCTGGATATTGAGCATAGCCTGTTAGTCGATAGATGAACTGATGAGTCGGTATGTTTTTTTATAGGTCAACACAATCGCTTGTTCATCTACGCCTATTCCTACAGATAAAGCAGAGTTTCGAGATGCTAGAAACAGCCAACTCCAGATGAGTCCCACTATGAGTCTCAATCACCACAGGGCAACCTTCTTCTTCAATACCGTATAGAAACAGGGTTTTAACACATCCTCACCAATATGCGGTGTAGTATAGAGCAAGATGGTCGGCTTACTGATGATACTTTGATCCATCATAGGCCTCCCTTCTGTGCATAGGAGAGTACAAGTCCTGTTGCAACAGCATTTCGGGCCCCTTCCACGCCTCGAATATTGCCTCGACCGGCTACTAATGCATATTGTGAAAGTGCATCGGTTACAAGTTGAGGAATTTCAAAATCTAGTGCAGATCCACCTACGATAACTACGAATGGTATATCTCGCACATTATGAGTAGGACTTACAGATGCTAACGCTCGCAGTGAATTTGTTACAAACACCCGTTTCTTTGCCGTTTGGCGCACACGCTTAATCGTTTCTAGAGGAATATCTCGTTCTATTGGAACAAGTCCATCAGGAGTGACGATAACAACGCGGCCAAACAATGTAGCCGACAGCGGTTCATTAAAGAACTGTACTGTTCCATCTTCATGACGAATGTGATATACGCTAAGTACCTGAGCTAATGGATCTCTCTTAATGGCCTCAGCAATATGCATATCCTCTAAACCAAGTTCGGAGTTGATAAGCATTGTTACCATGTTTCCCGCTCCAGCGAGATGAATGGCCTTAATCTTTCCTTCTTGGTTGATGATAGATGCATCGGTAGAGCCTGCGCCTAGATCGAGTATAGCCATTGGTTTCGCCGTCCCTGGCGTTGTTAATGCGCCTAAGATTGCCGACTCAGCCTCTTCACCACCGATTTCAACAGGTATACCTAACTCTTTTTCTACCTGCTTTGCAATGATTTCCATTTGTAGATGATCTGATTTAACCATGGAGGCAATGCCTACGGCTTGTTCCATGGAGAACTCACCTGCAAGGCCGCCCTTTACATTGATAGGAACAGCTACATCTACGGCGAGCAAATCTTGAATAAATACATCTTGAGGTGATTTATTCGTCAACTGCGCCATTGTAAGGCGAACCTTTTCAAGCATGCCCCCTACATTTGTACCTGCTTCACCACTAATATCCTCTATAGGATGAATCGACTCAAGGGTTTCCATGATTTTTTCGGCCCCTGCCGATACATCGACGGATACAGTTCGATCCTTTCCTATGACGATGATAGAGCCAGCTGGTATAACCCGTTCCTTTACATCCCCTGCCGGTGTTTTAATAACTACAGCAGAGCGGTTCCCGATGAGGGCTCTAGCGATAGGTACAATGTTCTTTGTTTCCTCTGGTGAAAGCTCAAATACAGTGGCAATCCCATAAGGATTAGATAATTGTGACACTACCTGCCCTGGTTCTACGACCTCTACAGCAGAAAGCATACCCATTGGAATTTTATCGATATACGCAACCTCGTCTACGATAGGAATTTTATGATTCAATCGATTATTAACGAGTACGCCATCATCGGCTTGAAGGATAGCAGCCCGAACATCATAGCCTCGTTGACAGTACGCATTGATAAGCTGTGCTATCAATTCAAAGTCAATGATTTTTGGCGCTACCACAATGTATGGTTGGCCTTGGGGCTTATCGATAAGCTGTTCAATAGGAACTGTATATCCTACACCAAGGCCTAAACCGCCTGGTGTTTTAGGATTATGCCCTATCATAGTAGATTCTGTAATGATGGTTTCCGTAATCGTTTCCATGGCCACATCGCCAATAACCGGTGTAGCCTCATTAATACGTACTAAGTCAATATCTCGTAGTGTAAGATTAGCAGACCTAATTAGCGACTTGAGGGCATCCATGAGGCCTACGATATTCTCGCGAGTCCCTTTAATGCCTGTCGTACTAGCGATAGCGGAGGATAAGAACTTAACTTCACCATTGCTATGCACCTCGGCCAAGGCCGCTTCTGTTGTCGAGTTTCCAATATCGATGCCAACAATTCGTTTCATAATGACATCTCCTATAGGTTAATTATCACCTTTTAATTTTTTACGACGTTCATAGTTTTCCGCTGCTTCACGTACAAAGTTTGCACAAATTGGAGCCCCTACACCATCAAGTTCGCTAGCAATATCTAACAGTTCTTGTTTCGAAGAACGATATGGACGAAGTGCATTATACATTTCAAGTAAACGTTTATCACTTACCTTCGTCATTTCTGCAGCACGAGAGAAGTTGAGTTCAATTTGATCTCGGCCCCCAGCCTTAGCAATTTGACCTTGGGCTTTCAAAATGGATGGAGAAATCTTCAAATCATCCATTGTAATATGGCCTGCCATTACGTTATCCATTGTAATGTGACTCAAGTCGCGTCCTTGACCAAGATCAATCCATTCAGGATGTTTTTTCGCAATCGGATAATCTTCGATGGTAACCACGCTATCTACAACTGTTGTATTAGGTGTAGATGCTTTATGAGGCGCAGAACACTGTGTTGCATTCCCCTTCGCCCCTTCTAATTCAGATACGATTTGCCGAATTAAGGTTTCTAATTCATTAGCCATAGTAAACCTCCTTATACAGTGACACGAACTTCATCAGCCGGCTTACCTTTTACTACATGCTTAGTTTCTTTAATGTGTAGCAATGCAGATAATGCTTGGTATTTTGGACGAGCCATTTGATCGTTCAAGGTTGGTACTGGTGTTGGGGATTCGCCCTTCGCATATTTAGCAGCATTTTTACCGATAGCGCGGTAGGTTTCAGCTGTTAATAACGGTGCTTGAGGGAATAATTCCAAATTTGAAAGTGGTTGTAAGTCCCGTTGGTGAATCAAGGTTGTACCTTTAGATTGAATACCGATACATACGCCAGATCCAGAAATAGAATCGCCTTCAACAGCTACAGCTGCTACGTCAGAGGAGCGATATACACGAATCACACGAGCCTTTAATCCTTCTTCTTCAATGCCAGCTACTACTTGGCGAATTACCTCTTGATGCGGTACACCAACGATAGTTTGTCGTTGACTACGGCCAAAGGCAGGGCCAACAGCAATAACCACTTCATCTGCGCTTGTGCCAGGTTGTGCAGGGCCACCAGTTTGGAGCCAGCTATCGTCACCAGTTGGATCTTCATGTCTAGGAGCCGCACTTGGTGTTGTGCTTTTACCAGCACTAGCCTTGAATTGTGGTGCTTCATGAACACCACCCATTTCTTGTAAAACGTCTAGGATAATAGAACGTAATACATCTCTGTTAATTTCAGCCATCATGACACCTCCTTATATATCCCGTGGATCAATGGCGTTTGGAATATCTTTAATGCGTTCCCAATCTTCACCTTCCACACGATAACTGTGCCAACGCCTTGATAGTCATTTCTATTATTAATCGCGGAGATAACATTGAAATCACGGTCAAAGATGGCCGATGTTTGTAAGTAATCGCCGGAAATTTTTTGTTTTAATAGGTTCAAAATACTTTGCGCTACATCAGTATGACCTTCTTTAGCTAAGCCTTTTACAAAGTCAACACCTGTCACACCGCGATTCAACAAGTCTTGTGCAGCTTTAATATCTGCAACCTTATCGCGAGGAGGCATATCTTTAGAACCGTTCGCATAAGTAGCAGCCTCTACCTCTTGATCTGTAATCGGAGGCAAACCTAATGCTTTGAACAAAGCTTGTAGTGCACGAGCCGCTTTATTACGAACTGCTACTACTTCTTCTTCGCGAGCAGGGATAAGACCGCCATTTACCTTAAGGTCACGTTGGATAACTGTCCAGTCATCATAGTCCTCTGCATCCCAGTTGGAACCAGCAAACATGTTGTCGTAGTTTGGTGTAGAACTGTAACCGGAACAGATAAAGTCAGTACCAGGCGCAAATTGCATCAATGTACGAGCTGTTCTGCGCAAGTCGGAGTGACTGAATGTTTGGTCATTACTAGATGCACATTCAAGGTCGAGCATAGCTGCTACAAGGTTTTCTGCTAATACAGCACGGATACCAGAAGGTACGGCTGCTGGAATACCGATACAGCTTACAGAACCATTTTGGATACCTTGTACGCCAGCGCCTTTTGTGATGTATAGGCAACGGATTTCAAGGTACAACATAGATTTACCTTCTGCTTGGCCCATTTGTACTTCAGAACCTGTACCAGAGGTGAAGCGCATTTTAAGACCACGAGATGCATAAGCAGATGCGAGGAATCCTTTAGACCAAGGTGTATCATCACCATCGGTAAATACGTCTTCTGTACCATATACGGAAATTGTTTCTGCATATGCTGTGAAGCCACGCATACCAAGTTCTAATTCTGTTGCTTCTTCCAAGGAGCATTGAGTCAATACACCTGGTCGACCGCATTGAGAACCTACTAGCAAGCTAATCGCATTAAGTGGTGCATAACGAGCAACAGCTACTGTAGTTTCTTCTTCAGCGAAACCACGAAGTGCACCTTCCGCAGCATCTGCTGCGATTTGTACTGGGTTATCGTTTACGTTCGTTACGTGGGCTTGGTTGGCCATTGTACGACGAGCGCGCATTTTTTGCATACATTGCATCATTTCAACAACGTTCATGCAAGAAACAACTTCTAGCATTTTCGCTGGTGTAATGGATTTACATATTTTAACGATTTCTTCACGAGGTACTGAAGGTGTAAGCATCATATTGGCAATTTCTTTTGAATCCTTTGCCATTGCTTGTTCAGCACCATCGAGAACAATACCGTAATTAGCAATAAATGTATCGATAAGATCAAAGTCTTCGCGGCGTTTACCATCGAGTTCCACGATGCGACCGCCTTCGATTTTGAGGCTAGGCTTTGGATCTTGAGGAGATTCCATGGCTATAAAACCTTCCTCTACCCATTCCTTTACATAACCATCCTGATTGACAGGACGTTGACTTAATACTTCAAAACGTTTTGATTTCATAGGGCATACCATCCTTTCAGATTAGATATAGGAAGGGGCTCCGTTCACTGGTTCGTCACCCATTGTACCGAGCAATTGTTTACCAACTTCACGAGCAGAGATAACTGCTTGTCGTACAGCCCCAGAATCGCCAGAAATCTGTAAAATAACTTCGTTAGAATTGCTTGTGCCTGCAGAAGGAGATGCATAACCAATTACATCAACGTTTGCAGATTTAACAGCTACATCGGCCATAACTACGCCAATCGCTGCTGGAGCACCTACGATAAGGCCAAAGGCTTTACCTTCAGGAGCGCCAAATGCTGCATTTACTGCATGACTAGCGCGTGCTGTATATTGAAGTTCAATATGACCAGCATCGTTTGCGTATACATCGCCAAAGGTGCGTTCCACTTCAGCTAATGCTACTTCAATAGCGCGTTTTACATCGGATACATCGTCACCACCAAAGATGATAAGAGAACCGTGACCGGCGCCACCTTTAGTATCACGAGGTAATTCAATGCTAACAATTTCAGTATTGGTTGCTTTTACTGCTTCATCAGCAGCCATAATGTGTGGGCCTGCACCAGTACGAGCACTAAAATACCGATGGAACGATATTTTTTCTTTAGTTTCATCGCATCTAATACTTGTTGATCTACGTTAGCAATTACGAGACCAATAGTATCACCAGTTTTACTAGTCCCTACAAATTCAGTTAATCCACATGTTGTCGCCATAATAACCTCCATACATGTAATGAAAGCATCTTGGTACAGGGATGTTGTATTATTTCTTTATATCGCCATAATTGTTCCATTCACTTTTTATCGCTTCATTTTCTATTCATATATATACAACTATTTTCCTGTACACCATATTTTTTTATAGAGCATGCTTTGCTATTCAGTCACTATCCATCGGACTCAATCCTTTTCTAAATCATTGTTAAACAAAGGTTTTTATCTACTCTTATTATAAAAAAATTTTTGCTATACAACATTTTTTTATGTATATTTGTAAAATGCGATTTTTTTCCTATTATCAAAAATACTACAATCCTGTTATACTTATACATGCACAGCCGAATATGTATCAGTAATAACGCAAAGTTATAAGTATATGAATTTTAGGTGATATATCACTTTTCTCTTTTTCAGGTTTAGAGTCTTCCCACTAAATAGAGAACAAACTACTTTATTATAGCGGTGAACTTACTAGATCTCTTAACACATTTGTGATTGGAGGTTAGATTATGATTTGCAGTAAAGAAGATACAAAACTTATCAATGAAGTCATGCGTGATTTCACTAATATTACAAAAATCGCAGCAATATTCGTCAATAATCGTGGAAAAGTTTTATCTCAAGAATATAACTTTTCCCCCTTCTGTAAGGTTGTGCGTCGTAACCCAATCTATGCGAAGCGATGCAATCAATGTGACTTGTATGGCGGACTAGATGCCACAAAGGAGCTATCCTCTTGTCCTTATCGTTGTCATATGGGGCTTATAGACTTTTCTGTACCAGTAATGAAGGATGGTGGTATTTTAGGATTTATCATGGCCGGTCAAACAAAAACAGAGGATACTACAATTAAACCAATTTTACCTACACAAACAGATTGGCACGAGGATACTAAGCTTCGCGCCTTATACCAGGCATTACCAACTCTTACGGCTGAACAAATTTATAGCGCTACAAAAGTTTTACGAATCTTAGTAGAACATTACTTTCCATTCAATGATTTAGTGGCAGAAGAACTACCATATGAACAGTTACCTGACTTCATTGAGTCTGAACAACCTATTAATCGTCCAGAAATTAGAAAAGCTATATTGTATATAGAAAAAAACTTGAGCAAACGAGTATCGCTCAGAAGAATTTCGGATCATATTCATTTAAGTGAGTCATACTTTTCTAAGATTTTTAAAGATGATACAGGCCTTTCAGTAATGCAATATATTACGTTGCTACGTATGCAAGAGGCTAAAAAAATTATTAGCCTACTCCCAGTTAACAGTCAACCAGATCAGTAAAAACATTGGGGTATAATAGAACTAGCTACTTCTGTAAAAATATTTAAAATGGCTACTACGGAAACACCTCATTCGTATAGAAAAAAATATGCTAAACCTATTGATACTTGATTTATTAAAAAGGCGTAACACCATTGGTGTTACGCCCTTTTTCGTATCTATAGAGTTATGTCTTGAGAAGGTATTTTTATCAGATACATAAAAACGGTACTAAGACGATTCTCCGTACTACTAGGTAATATACCTAATAGCTAAAATCAACCTTAGTACCGTTATAAATATCGCTCTATATAATAAATAACCTAATCAAAATCAAACAATCAAATTATAAAGTTGACCTTGTTTGCTCGATAGAAATAGTTACAGGTGCTAATAATTTAGCTTCTAACCAAGCTTTTATTCGTTCCGAATCTGCATCAGATACAGTGGACGTGGTATGGATAATCACCATATATCGACTCGCTTTAGGCTGTTCTAGATTATCTATTAAAGGCATCCCTTCCACTTTGCTTACAAACGGGAATAACGCCTTTGCTTCAGCTTCTGTCGTTTTCATAGTATTTATAGTTTCACTTACTTTTGATAAGTCGGCTGGTACAGATTACTCAAGTTTTTATATGTTTCAAGATTCTCTGAAGATTTATTCAAGTTCGTCTTATCCATAGTAGATTTTTTCTCATCTACGCTATTAACAAATCGTAATGTATAAGGCTGCAAGTACTCATCCTTATGTAACTTGTCATCCAACTGGGCTTGCTCCTCTGAAGTCACAGGAGCTCCTATAACTACTATGTCTACTAGCTTATTCGTTTGATCCAATGAATAATCAATCACTTGTCGACGTCCCTCTTGATTAATATCATTCTTAATAAACTGCTCCATATGATTTGACTCAGAATACTTGATGGTCATATCATAGCCTGCATAAATACTTGGTATAGCCATAATAAGACCAATCACGAGAAATATTAGCTGGTTACGACGATTAACCTCTTCTGCTTGTTTATGGAATGGCAAACTATATACACCCTTTAAAACAATAAAAGATGCAAAGAAGATGAAGAATGCATTTATAAAGAATAAATAGCTAGCCCCAAAGAAATAGTTCCAATTTCCATTAGCAAGTCCATATCCTGCCGTACATAGTGGTGGCATAAGTGCAGTCGCAATCGCAACACCTGGTATAACATTATCTAAGGTCTTACGCGTTTGCCCAATAATCCCAGCTAACCCACCAAATATAGCAATGAATACATCAAAAATATTCGGTTCTGTACGCGCTAATAGTTCAGATGTAGCCGTCTGAACGGGAGAAATATAAAAATATAAAGCAGATGCCAAAACAGCAATCGTAATCTGTAAGGACAATCTTAAAATACCGCTTTTCACAACTGTAAAATTAAGCGTAGCGAAGCCAAAACCAGTTGCTAAAATAGGTCCCATCAACGGCGATATAAGCATAGCACCAATAACAACTGCGGTACTATTCATATTCAACCCAATAGAGGCAATAAACATGGAGAGGATTAGGATAACCAAAGCAGGTCCCTTAATCTTAGCACCACCTATCAGTCTTTTAGCGATAGTTGCATCATCAGCTCGCTCAAAATGTATATCAAAGTATTTATTTATTTTCATTCGTCCTCCTTATAATTTCATCAAATCTGCAAAGGTCCCTACGTTTACAAACATATGCTGTGTAGTTTTGAGCATTTGAACCATTAAGATAGCTCCTGTCCCTTCCCCCATCGACATGTGGGCTTGAATAGGAACCATGTCTTGTGTAATATCTACCTCTGCTAAAGCTAGCTCTGTGCCTTTTTCTCGAGAGTTATGAGATGGCAATGCATAATCCTTAACACGATCATTCATATGTACCGCACAAGCTGCTGATACAGCTGTAATAAAGCCATCAATGACGAAGGGCTTTTTAAACTCAACACAAGCGAGCATAGCCCCAAGAATAGCAGCAATATCAAAGCCCCCTACATGGGCTACGATTTTACGAACTCTTTCAACTTCACTGTCAGAAACGATACTAGTCTTATGCTTATCTAATACAGCGCGCACAAAATCAATTTTTCGTTTCATCAAATCTGGTTTATTCGGCCAAGAACCAGGTCCTACTGTTTCAGTGGGATCCGCTCCAGTTAAGGCAGACAACACACAGGCAGAGGTCGTCGTATTACCGAGTCCCATTTCACCAAAGGAAAAAAGATTTATCCCTTGCTTTACATAATGTTCAACTCGTCCATAGCCAGCTTGAAAGGCACTATTAAATTCATCCTCACTCATAGCAGGATGGTTTAATATATTCTTTGTCCCCTTTGCGACCTTGCGATCCACTCCGATGCCATCATCTGAGGCAATTCCTACATCCACAACTTCATAAGGAATGTTGTTAAAGTTACAAAACTGTGTCGCTGATGAACGACCTAAGAGCATATTACGCGACTGCTTTTGCGTTACCTCATAGTTATAACCTACATAACCTTCCATATTGCACCCATTATCGGCGGAAAATATGATGTGCTGAGGTCTAATTTCACTATCGATACGGCCCCAAGCCGTACAAATTTTACGAAAATAGGTTTCCCATAAACCAAGGCCACCAGGTATTAGGCACTTTAGGTTGGAGGAAATTTATTCAATTCTTTATCAAATGAAGTTATTTCGTTATCTTTCATTTTTATATAGTATTACCTTGTCGATATAAATCTAAGAAATTTTTTGAGGACTCGACCTGTTAATCCCCATATCGTATATGTGCTTATAGGGATAAAAAAATAAACAGAATAGTTCTGACGAATTTTTCCAATCAATCTGATATCCCTTCTAGTAAAGGTCAAATGGAAAAATCTCGTAATGGCTTTTAGTTCCGATATCTAAATGCCCCTACAGTTGGTTCCATATTCACAAATACGATAATGGTACCGTAAAAGATTTCACCGACCTCATCAATATTAGGGATTAAACTCGATCCGTATGTAAATCGAACCACTACGGCATGTAATTTAACACCAATGGCAGATACTAAACAATCTAAATGACCCTAACAATTCAATCTGTTCAGTAGCTATACCCTAAAGTTCTTCCGAGCATTCACGAATAGCCGCATCAGCACCAGTCTTTATCGGTGCTTTCACAATGTCCCACCAGGGAAAAGCTAATTTCACCAGGCTGTCTACGTAAGGTCTGACTACGCACAGTGAAATAGGACATGATCTTCACCATCAACTTTCAAGTAATGGCACTGCTACAGCAGCAGTTATAACATCAATATCTGTAGTCACTTGTGGTTCTCGGTCCATTTAAAAATATGCATTAGTTCTCTGTCCATAGTCATCCTCCTTTTCTTAATTATACCAACTATCGTTTTTCCAGATAAATAGTATTAAATGGCATCAAATCTATAAACTTTACTGATTTGAAAATCAAAAATAGGTTACCTCACGTTTAGGAGATAACCTATCAAAATATATTATGATATTTCGTAGTACAACTCTACGCACCTTGGAATTGAGGCATATCATCGCCAGTCAGGATCATCTAATGTACCTTTCAAATCATGATCAACCATTGCACATACAGATGCATCAGACCAAACGTTTTTCAGCCGTTTCAATCATGTCGATAATCGTATAGATTGGCAAAGATAATACCAAAGCAAACCGATTGGAGCACCAATGGAACTCATCAAGGACAATGTTAAGAAAGTAACAACCCATTGGAACCCCGGCATTACCAATGGCTGCAAGAACTGCAATGAATAGCCAAGCAATCATAGTACCAATCGTTAATTCCATACCTGCATTTTGCATTACAAATAAAGGATGTTACAAGGATGAAAGCTGCGCAACCATTCATGTTGATGGTTGTACAAATTGGCAATACGAAACGTGCCACTGCAGGATGAGCTTTCAAATTGTCTTCAGCAGATGCCAATGTTACAGGCAATGTAGCTGCAGAAGATTTAGTGAACAATGCAACGGCTACAGCTGGAGACATTTTACGGAATACATCGACTGGGTTTAAACCACGGAATAACAAGAACAATGGAATTACGATAAAGAATTGAATCAAGTTACCACCAATAACTACAGCCGTGTATTTACCTAAGGCACCAACGATTACACCCGCTTCGATTTGAGCAGATAATTGACCTGCAAAAGCAAGGATACCGATTGGTAAATACATAAAGTAAACCTCTAATCAATGTGAATAGTAATTCTTGTAGTCCGAAATAACACCTTCAACACTGCTTCACGACCTTCTGTACGAGGCATGAAAGCAAAAAGCTAAACCAACAGAAGCAGAAATGAACATAACGGACAATACGTTACCTTCTAAATACGGTTTCAAGATATTGTTAGGAATAACGGATAAGAAATGGTCATAATATGTTACGTGACCTAATTTTTCAGGTACTTGCGCTGCACCGGCACCGATTACATCAAGTGGTAAGTTACCTGGCGCAATCCAAAGGAATAAACCAAGACCAACAGCGGCTGCACAAATTGTTGTTAACAATGTATAGGTGACAGCATGACCAAAGATACGGCCTGTGTCCTTCTTAGCACCCAACATGGACAATGTGGTAATAACTGCTAGTGATACAGTAGGTATTGCAATAAATTGGAATAAATGCGTAAATACTGCAGCAATAAAATTAAATAAATCATTAAGAACTGGAATATGTTGCCATCCTAAGATAGCGCCGATGATGAGCGCACCCATCCATAATATAAATTGACGTAATTTACCTTGACCACGACTTTTCAAGGTAATCTCTTGCGCTAAGGCATCAACATTTTTGTTATTTTGATCTGCCATAAAAACACCTCTCTACTAACTAAACTACGGAGACTATAAAAAGAAACCCCAGCCCTAGGGGCTGGGATAATTAATCACATCCGAGTCTCTTCATAAAACCCATTATAAAAGATATGTTTTTAAATTGTCAATTACAATACTTGAATATATTGTAATATGTTCAAGTATTGTTCCAAATTATATATACAAACTCTGCCCAACTCTAATGATACATATCTATATCTACAGTAATCATTCGCGTTCGTTCCGGATTAAACATAAAGTAAATCACTCTTGGCTGGTCATGATCAAAGTTATGGTAAACAACATATACTACATATTTCTCAGCCGATATCCTAGTACTATAATAATAATCTTCATTAGAATCATCACCAACACGCTGCCTGCCATCAATTAACCAGGGAAATAATTTCCAGTTTTGTCGTTGAATAGTGATAATCTCATAATAGCAGAAGAAATCACTTTCAAACTCTCAGGTAAAAACTTAGGTGCTTGTAATGGAGACGGAATATACCCAGCCTTAGATGAAGGCCATGTAGAGTGCCACCGTTGTATATCATAATGGGATATTCCTACAGCAGAAAACACTAAGGTAACAGCTAATGTAGGAAGCATACACAGAAAAAAGATTACATAAAAATATGTTAAAAATCTTTTTCGTTTAGCGTTCTCACTATCGATTATTCCACATTTCTCAAACAACAGTACAATCGTAGCTACTAACAAAATCAGATAGTATAACCCAGAATATGATATCTCATCCGAGAGTAAAAATGTTAGTACCCAAAGAGTTATAAAGAACCATATACTCTTTCTATAAGAAGCAGAAAAAAACAATTCCTTCAAGTAAATTAAACACTGTCGCATTTACGTTCTCCACAACAATACCTATTCAAATTACTTAGATTGATAAAACACAGCCCGTGTCCCATCATTACTGATCAAAAGTTCCACAAAATGAGGTCTTTTAGTATTCCCATCGTCTACAAAGACATATAGTCTATGATTTTTAGTAGAATTATAGGTGTCGTTCACCACTCTTTTCGTTTCTTTTCGAGGTGCAAACCGTAACCACTCTATAAAACTCCGTTTTGGTAAATTTAGAGGTTCCTCCTCAACGCTCTCTATAATGCGATAGCTATTAGGGTGAGATATAAAACGCTTTTTCTCCCCAGTATCTAACTCACGTAATACACCATCCGCATCAATTTGCGCTGTATAGGCTGTATTTTGTTTTGCTATTGCCTCATATTGAGCAATTACTTTAGGGTCTCCCTCTAAAACTACATAACGATAAGGATACGCAGTAGCCCAAGCAACATCTGTTCGTACCATAGATACCTTATCAATACCTTCCGAAAGCTGCTCAGGAGATTTAAGCCCTTCTGGTAATTCGCTATTATTAGGCCATCCTCGTTTCCAATCAGTGGTACTGTACTCAAAATCCTCAAACTGATCAACAGTTGTATTAAGATCATATTGAAACCAATCAGCTACGAGCCAATATATACTAAGGGTTATGATAATAAACAACGCATAAGCCAATCGGCTATGGGTACGTTCAGATATAGATTGTTTCTTAAAGCGCCTATATTGTAAAAATACACTCAACAATATGGCTATACTAAAAACAATATATGTAATAGGTGCTATATTAAATAGCACTACCACAATTGCAACCAACACGCATAACATAACCGTTAATAGGCCATAAAATCCTTGGAACAAAACTCTCTCCTATTATGACAACACTTAGAACATTTTCTTATACAACACTTCTATATCTTTACGGCTCACTTCAGCCACTGTATTCGCAATATTTCCTGTAGCTACAATGTATACATTATCAACGAGCCAAGGAATGTCTTTTTTCGTAAAGCCCAGTTCTGTAAGGTTTGTGGTAAGGTCTAAGTCATGAACAATTGAACGTAATGCTTCACCTAGTTCAGAACCATCACCATGGTTGAAGATACGAGCCAACGCACCGAATTTATCAGGATTAGCACTCCACGTGTATTCCACTACAACGGGTTCGATAACGGCAAGGCCTACGCCGTGCGTAATGTCTTTAAGACCACTGGCAGGGTGTTCCATACCATGGGCCAAGGTTACACCTGCCGTATTGATTACCATACCGCCAATGGTGCTGGCAAGGGTTACAGATTCCCAAGCTTTTGTGAGTTGTTTTTCGTTGAGCACTATAGGTTTGCCGTTCGCAACGGCTTTCACATGTTTATATAAAGGTACAAGGTATTGCGCTAATAATGTTACTGCACAATACGATAGTGCATCAGTAAAAGGTTGTGCGGTCTTCGCGGTATAGGCCTCAACATTATGGCATAGTGCATCAAATCCAACAGATGCCAATACATGAGATGGCATAGTGCCCATTACCGCAGGATCTACGATGGAAACCTTAGGCACAATAGCATTACAACGCAAAGATTTTTTATCCCCTGTTTCTGGATTGGTAAGAACCCCAAAACCATTACCTTCAGATCCTGTGCCACAGGTCGTAGGAATTACGATAAGAGGTAACGCGTTATCACTTGTTTTACGATTAAAGATATAGTCGTTAATATCGCCATCATTCACGGCCATAAAGGCAATTCCCTTTGCACAGTCCATGATAGAACCACCACCAATAGCGATAACCATATCACAGCTTTCAGATTTAGCTAAAGCAGCGCCCTCTAAAGCAGTCGTTGTTAATGGATTAGCATCAACTTGATCAAACAACACATAGGCAATATGAGCAGTCTCTAATTTTGCTACTACACGGTCATATAAACCAGATTTCTTCGCACTAGTGCGACCTGTTACGATGAGGGCTTTCTTGCCATAAGATGCAACATAATCAGCAACACTATCTACTTTATTCCAACCAAATTGGATGTTTACAGGTAAAAAATAAGAGAATTCCATGTGACAACCTCGTTTCTCTGAAAACTACTTCTTAGTGCTATTGTAATGTATATTTAAGGGCATGTAAAACCTCATAGGACTTTCACTAGAAAACAGGTATACTACTTATAAGAGAGAAACATATACTTATACTTATACATATTTTTTTAAAGGGAGCCAGATTTATGAAATTTGCACTCAACCATTTATGGGCATCACTGCGTGACTTAGCAAAACAGTCACCATTTTTTACTGGTCTTAATCGCCATCTTTTCTTGTACACCATTATATATGAATCAAGATTGGTTCGAACCTATAGATCTTGGTCTCTATATATTGTATTTTTGTTATTATTATCTTACAGTCATATATAACAAGGGACCGGAAGTATTCCATTTTATATACGCTAAGTAGCATTATTATAAGTATAGGCTTATATACGATCCATGAGACGTACTACACTATTCGTGGCATTGAGTTTGCTACGGAAAACCTATCATACCTTTGGCTATATTCAATGATTACCTTATATTTCACATCGCCGAGCGAGCATTATATAGGGGAGATCATCAATCGTCTTAAACGTATTGGCATCACTATTGTCACATCAATCCTATATAATATTATTATTTTTATGAGCCTATGGTTCTTATTCATCATATTAGGAGAGGCCTTCCCTTTCGAAGAAACTACGTTTAAAGTATTGGCTTCTTTGAATCTATTTATTTGTACAACCATGATTTGTTCCTACAAGGAGACCCCTGATGGACCACCTGCACCAAGTTCATTCTTTAATCTAGTATTTGGTGTATTTATACCAAAAAGCATCTATTGTGACAGGTGTCTTAGCCAACATCTATTTAGTATTAATCTTGCTTGGCATTCGTGAGGATACAAGATTCTTGTATACCTATTATCCATATGTATCTATTTTTTTATCTTTTTCTATTTTAGCTAGTTTTAGATCTAGCTACAAAAGCAAAACACAACAGATTCTCTGTTTATTATTTATCACATTAACAACACTATGTTTAATTCTTATAGGTAAACGTGTAATAAACGAGCCTGTGCTTTGGTTAAATACAATTTACGTAGTCCTATTTAACCTCATATTCTTAGGCTACAATATCTACTCATTAACTAAACGCTTAACACCGTCTGTACATACGTCTATTATGGCACTAGCCTTGGGGGCAGTGCTTTTAATGCCAGCAATTGGCTACACTTCATACCATGAATTCACAACGTATACTCGTGATGGTAAAAGTTATAATCCTCATTTTGAAATAGTAAGAACATTCTCTCCTAATTATGACGATTATAGAAATGAATTGGAGGATGAAAAGGTAAAACAAGAGGAAGCAATCGACCTAGAAGTTCATCAACTTGTAGACTTTACAGTACAAAACAAACCATACACAATTGATGTGACAGGCTATGACAAATTCGCTCCTGATGTTTCACTTAGATTTTTTGACGTCCCAAAACAATCAACAGAAGATATAGTTGCAGACTATGGCGCTATAAAGTTCTCCTTTCTAAATGAAGGCAAAGATTTAGAGGTATCGTTCCCAAATGGTGTAACGGAAACCCATCATATCTATGATTTATTAAAAAATGGTCCTAAGGATGATAGTCAACCTTTTACTATTGAAGGCAAAGGCTATAAACTTAATATTTATAGATACTATGCAAAAGACTACGGAACTCGAATTATAACATTTAGCGTTCTTTACAAGTAAATCTAAACAACAAAGAGCAGTGTCCTAATGGCACTGCTTTTTTTCATGCAAGAAATTTACACATTTATAACTATATCGATAATAATAAGAAAAACTATATTTATATTTTTCAAAAAAATGTCAATATTGAATATATAGAATTTTTTCGCTATAATCATAACATAATGTATTTAGCAAACAAGAAAACTACCATATATAGTAGTTTTCTTGTTTTTCTGATTAGATTTAGCTTAAAGAATTTTTATATTCTTCACGCTAATCTTATATATCATTTTAGATAAATTTATGATGTAAGGGGAACCATAATGGAGATTATGATCAAGAAACGGGATGGCCATTTTGAACCGCTATCCGTAGAGAAAACGAAACGCATGATTGCCTTCGCATGTTTGGGGTTAGATTCTTGTGATCCACTAGAATTGGAAATGGATGCGAAGTTACAATTCGTTGATGGCATGACAACTAAAGAAATTCAAAAAACGTTAGTACAAACAGCTATCGAAAAGGTTATCGCTAAAAAAGACGACGGTTTCGGCAACCAAGTTAATAAAATGAACCAAGATTGGCAGTTTGTTGCAGCTCGCCTCTTCTTGTTCGATCTCTATAAAGAAGCAGCTATCACTCGTCGTTATAAAGCATTCGGTTATGGCAACTTCCCAAATCTTGTACATATGCTTGTAGAAGAGAAAAAATACGCTGACTTCTTCGTTACAGAATATACAGCTGACGAATTGCAAGAGTTAGGCGATTACATCAAACCTAAGCGCGACTACCTCTTCAACTATGAAGGTCTTAAATTATTGGCTGACCGTTACTTGGTAAAAGGCTTCAACAAAGAAATCTTTGAATTGCCACAAGAACGCTTCATGGCTATAGCAATGCACTTGGCATTGGTAGAGGGCGAAAACAAAGTAGAATACGCTAAGAAATTCTACGATTTGATGAGCCAGTTAAAAATGACAACAGCTACACCTACATTGGCAAATGCAGGTACACCATTCCATCAGTTGTCCTCTTGCTTTATCTCTGGTGTAGATGATAACTTATGGTCCATTTACGACGTAAACAGCAAGTTCTCCCGCGTATCTAAACACGGCGGCGCTCTTGGTATCTACCTTGGTAAAGTTCGTGCATTGAACTCCGATATCCGCGGTTTCAAAAACTCCTCTGGTGGCGTTATTCCTTGGATCCGTTTATACAATGATACAGCTGTTGCAGTAGACCAATTGGGTAAACGTAAAGGCGGCGCCACAGTAACACTCGATATTTGGCACAAAGACTTCTACGAATTCGTAGAACTTCGTACAAACAATGGTGACGACCGTCGTAAAGCTCACGATATCTTCCCTGCCATTTCCGTTCCAAACATCTTCATGGAACGCATGATCGGCCGTGAAAACTTCACCCTCTTTGACCCTCATGAAATCTTGGCTGTAAAAGGCTATGCTCTAGAGGACTTCTACGACACAGACGATAACAAAGAGTTCACAAAACGTTACCTTGAATGTGAACAAGATTCGAACTTACACGGCATCGAAGTGCCAGCACTAGACATGATGAAAAAAATCATGCGCTCTGCTGTTGAAACTGGTACACCATTCATCTTCTTCCGCGACACTGTAAACGCTGCAAACCCTAACAAACATGCAGGTATGATTTACGCATCTAACTTGTGCCACGAAATCGCACAAAACGTTGGCTTCACAAACCTTGCTGAAGAAATCATCAACGAAGACGGCACTATCACTACAAACAAATACAGGCGACATGGTTACATGTAACTTGAACTCCATCAGCCTTGGCCGCATTTCTGACGAAGAATTGGAAGAAAATATCGCTCTTCAAATCCGCATGTTAGACAATGTTATTTCCATCAACCAAGCACCAGTACCAGAATCTCGCATGACTTCTGATAAATACCGTGCTATTGGTCTTGGTACTTCTGGTTACCACCACTACCTTGTAAACCACGATATCCAATGGGAATCTGATGAGCACATCGAAGCAGCGGACAAACTATTTGAAAACATTGCATACTATGCCATCAAAGCTTCCATGGAATTGGCGAAAGAAAAAGGTGCATACCCAGCGTTCAAAGGTTCCGAATGGGAAACTGGTGAATACTTCACGCGTCGTGGCTACACATCCGATCGTTGGAAACAATTGGCTTCAAATGTTGCAAAATACGGCATCCGCAATGGTTACTTGATGGCCGTAGCGCCTACAGGTTCTACTTCCAATATTGCGAACACAACGGCTGGTATCGACCCTATCTTCAAAAAATTCTTCATCGAAGAGAAGAAAGGTTCTTTCACTCCAAAAACTGCACCAGATTTGAACGATAAAACTTTCTGGCTCTACAAAGAGGCGCATACAATCGACCAACAATGGTCCATCAAAGCTTGTGGCGTACGTCAACGTCATATTGACCAAGCACAATCTTTCAACTTGTATATCACACCTCAAATGAAAGCAAAAGAAATTCTAGACCTTTACGTTGAGGCATACAAACAAGGGATTAAAACAATCTACTACATCCGTAACCAATCCCTTGAAATGGACGAATGCACTAGCTGCTCTTCATAGAAACAGAATAGTCTTCACAGATAATATAAAGGAGTCCCCTATGGATAAAAAACTAATTTTCAACGAACACGGTGAACGTGGCACGCAATCTATGATTGGTGGCAACACCACAAACCTTCGCGAATGGAACCGTATCAAGTACGACTGGGCGAACCAAATGTACCGCACAATGCTCAACAACTTCTGGATTCCTGAAGAGATTTCCTTGAACGAAGACGTTAAGCAATTCCCATACTTAACAGATTACGAACGCCGTGCATTCGACAAAATTATTGCATTCTTGAACTTCCTTGATTCTATTCAATCTGAAAACTTGCCTAACTTGAGCCGTTATATTACAGCATCTGAAGTGGCATCTTTATTGAATATACAAGCATTCCAAGAAGAAATTCACGCTCAAAGTTATTCCTACATTTTGGACACTGTAACAAATCCTATTACACGTGACAAAATTTATGACGAATGGCGTACAGATAAAACATTACTTGAACGTAATCGATTCATCGCCGATGCATACCAACGTTTCAGTGATGATCCTAGCGAAGCAAACCTCATTCACACAATCATCGCCAACTATATCTTAGAAGGTATTTACTTCTACTCTGGCTTTAGCTTCTTCTACACATTGGCACGCCAAGGTAAAATGACAGCTACATCCACTATTTTCAAATACATCAACCGCGACGAAGTAACTCATCTTGTATTGTTCCAAAACATCATCCGCGAGTTACGCCGTGAACGCCCTGACTTGTTCACGCCTGAACTGGAAGCGAAAATCACTGACATGATTCGCCAAGGTGCAGAAAATGAAATCGCTTGGGGTCAATACATCACTGATGATAAAATTCTCGGCCTTAACAACGTTCTTATTGAACGCTACATCAAATACCTTGCCAATATCCGTTTAGAAGCAATCGGCTTGCCTCATCTATATCCTGAAATCAAGGACAATCCAATGGAATGGATTGAAAGCTTCTCCAACTTAAACAGCACAAAAACTGATTTCTTCGAAGCAAAAGTTACAAACTATACAAAAGCAGCAGCATTTGATTTTGATGATTTAGAATAGATAAAACTTAAATATAAATAAAAGGAGTGCTTTCACAACAAATCTGTGAAAACACTCCTTTTTATAGTCCCCAACGCCACCCTCATCAAAATAGTTGACACATGGTAATACATTATAAAAAATAACCATACATTTATACGCAATAAGGGCCTACACGATACATATCATCAACGCCCCGTACATGTAATGGAATATCATCTTTTTACGAATTAAGCAATCGTGGCTTTGTATCCACCCTATCTTGATTACCAACTTATACTTAATACTCTATTAAATCAACCGTCCAATTAGTTGACTGTAGTAAATTATCTAATGTACGAATCTCCTTAGATATTGTATCTGCTGTTTTTTGTAATTCACTAACATTTACAGTTGCTATCATTTTGATTTCCGATCCACGAGCACGATAATTAATCGCACTCGCACTATCTGCTAAGGCACGATATGCAGAAAGTCGCATAATAGCTCCTTCTTTCTCTGCTATAATTTGCGTTAAAGAGCGCCCTTCAACAATAGTTGCACAGTTAGTAAGATTAATATCTTTAATGAGTTGTTGAAGTCTTGCAATTGCCGCTTCTAGTTCTTGCATCAATACGTTAGGGTCTTCATTAGGTATTTCCCCTTCTTGTACTAAACTATTTTGATTTAAACGACCTTGCAAATCACTAATTTTCTTGTTTAGATCAGCTCGTTCTTGTAATGCTTCTGCTAATTTCATAGATGCTCACCTCATAACAAAAAATATGCACATCAAATTATTTAACGCTACTTATCTGCTTATTCTTATTATACAACGACTTATAAAATCTTCCTCATCAAAATATGTGGACAGCCTTCATCAAGGTATTCTTCCCCTTCTGCTTTATAGCCAAGGGATTCGTAAAATGGTTTTGCCTGCACTTGAGCTGATAAGGAACAAGTTTTAAATCCATCACGGCGAATAGCATTCTCTGCAGCCATCATTATTTTTGATCCCAAATGTTGTCCACGATACAGCTTACGTACCGCCATACGGCCAATATGGGCATCGCCAGCTACATCACTGGGAAAAATATCGACACGTGCCAGCTGCTTTTACCATCTATAGATAAGAGCACAAATTTTGCAGTTTCATCGATTTCATCGAACTCGTCTTCAAAACCTTGTTCCTTCATAAACACATCGATACGAATTTGTTTTATTTCATCAGTTATATGATCTAAGATTTGAATAATCATAGGTAACCCTTTCGCAGAATAAGTATATTTATAAAAATCGATTTCAGCGTATTACGAAAACATACTATAAACACTGAAAAACTTCTTATGTTTATTATATCAAAAAAATACGCTTAATTCAACAAACATCATAAATTTTATTAATTCCCACAGCCAAAATATTTTAAAACTTACATGAAATTCATTTTTAGGTATTGCATAATTTTATCATTTGGGTTTATACTATACCCATAATTTTTAGAAAAGGAGCAACCAAAGATGACTAACCAAATTAGCTTAGCTACAAAACAATACTTTTATTGGTTCTTTATCCAACGTACGGGTAAGGAACTATTTGTGGTACGCTAATTAAGATTTAGTCATTATTAGTTGCTTAGAATAGTAAAAGGGCTACCCGTATTAGACTACGGGTAGCCCTTTTTTGTTTGCTATCCCGTATGGTGAGCCCTACTATTCACTGTAGTTTACAAGGAGGATTTATCATGATCATTACATTAAAACAAAACGCAGCAGAAGCAGAGGTATCTCGTTTACGCAGTGAATTAGAGGCAAAAGGCATCATCATCCACCCAGTAGAAGGTACTCGCTACAACATTTTAGGTCTTATCGGCGATACTGCATCTCTTGATGCTCGTCAAATCGAATCCCTTGATTTCGTAGATAAAGTAACTCGCATCCAAGAACCATACAAAAAAGCAAACCGTAAATTCCATCCAGATGATTCTGTAATCAACGTAGGTGGTGCATTGATCGGTGGCGGTCACTTCGCAGTAATGGCAGGTCCTTGCTCCGTAGAAACACCTGAACAAGTAATCGAAACAGCTATAGCTTGTAAAGAAGCAGGTGCTACTATCCTTCGTGGCGGTGCTTTCAAACCTCGTACTTCCCCATACTCCTTCCAAGGCATGGGCCCAGAAGGTTTGGAATTATTAGAACTTGCTAAGAAAGAAACAGGTCTTCCTATCGTTTCTGAAGTAATGGATATTTCTCAACTACAATACTTCGATAATGTAGATATGCTTCAAATCGGCGCTCGTAATATGCAAAACTTCACGCTTTTAAAAGAAGTGGGCAAGATGAATAAACCTATATTATTAAAACGTGGTTTGTCTGCCACATACGAAGAATGGTTGATGGCTGCTGAATACATCATGTCCGAAGGCAATGAACAAGTTGTATTATGCGAACGCGGTATCCGCACATTCGAAACTAAAACTCGCAATACCTTAGATGTAACAGCAATCCCTATGATGCACGAATTATCTCACTTGCCAATTATCATGGACCCTAGCCACGCTGCCGGTATGAGCCGCATGGTTCGTCCACTTTCTCTTGCATCTGTAGGCGGTGGTGCAGACGGCCTTATGATCGAAGTTCACAACGATCCATCCAAAGCATTGTGCGACGGCCCTCAAGCATTACGACCAGACCAATTCACTAGCCTTATGAAAGAAGTTCGCGCATTACGCCAAGCATTGGTTGAATGCACTAAATAATCTTAAAAATCACACAAATAAGCTAGTATCCGTTATAATAGATACTAGCTTATTCTTTTAAGAAAGGAATCGTTATGACTCGCATCCACATTAACGCATCCACACCTTACGATGTTGTCATCGAGGCTGGCTCTTTACAACGCATTGCCGATTATATTAAATCACTAAAACCAAATTGTTCTGTTATTATCGTCAGCGATAGCAATGTAGCCCCGCATTATTTAAACTTAGTAAAAACTAATATGATTAATGCAGGCTATAGCGTATGCGACTATGTCTTTACTGCTGGTGAAAGCTCCAAAAATGCCCACCAACTCATTGATTTAGTGGAATACATGGCAGCTCAATCATTAACTCGTAAAGACCTGCTCATTGCCCTTGGGGGCGGTGTAGTAGGTGATATGGCAGGCTTTGCAGCGGCTACCTATTTGCGTGGCATTGACTATGTACAGGTACCTACCTCCCTATTAGCCGCTGTGGACTCCTCTGTAGGCGGTAAAACCGCGGTCAATCTAGAAGCAGGTAAGAACTTATGGGGCGCTTTCAAACAACCTATCCTCGTTCTCTGCGATCCAACTACACTAAATACATTGCCAGACATGGAATGGAAAAATGGATGTGGAGAAATTATTAAATATGGTTTCCTCGATGTACCAGGGTTATTAACCCTAACTCGAACATAAGCCATTAATAAAGCATCGTGATAGCGTTAGTGCAGTTATCGCTCGTTGTGTTCAAGCAAAGGCGGATATCGTAGAGCAAGACGAACGTGAATCTGGTGTTCGTGCCCTCTTTAAACTTAGGTCATACCTTTGGTCATGGCATCGAAAAAGGCGAGCCACTTTTGAAGTACACCATGGTTATGCCGTAGCGATTGGCATGGTCCTCATGGCGCAAGGTGCTGTAAAACATGGAGAATTAGATGCAGAGGCGTTAGAAAAATTAAAGGCTCTCATCGAAAGCACACGATTTGCCAACCACAACGACTATAACAAAAGAAGAAATTTTAGCAGCTGCTAAACACGATAAAAAAAGTGAAGGGTCTACCATTAAAATTGTAGTTCCTACTAGCTATGGGCACAGCGAACTTAAGGTGGTAACACACGAAGAGCTTGCCACCTATTTAGACTAAGACGTAAAAGGAGATTTCTATGCATTCTGTAACGAACGCCATCCCTACGGGGACTATCGCGTCCATCCCCGCAAAGGCTCATGCACATCGCGCATTGATTTGTGCCGCTCTCGGTAGCTCGCCATCTACGATATTGCTGAGCCGTACCTCTAAAGACATCGATGCTACTATGGACTCCTTACGAGGCTTAGGCGCACACGTTGTATATGAAAATAAAGTTGTCACTGTTACACCAGGCCCTGCACCAGCAAAAGGCAATGTAGTTCCTCACGAATCAGGCACTACATTACGTCTCTTATTACCTGTAGCTGCATCCATCTGTAATAATGTAGACGTAGATGCGAAAGGTCGTTTACCAGATCGTCCTCTAGAACCTATGCTAAGCGAAATGAAAGCACATGGCGTAACATTCTCCCAAGATAAACCGCCATTTACTATGACAGGTCGTCTCCAAGGCGGTAATTTCTCCATGGTAGGTGATGTAAGCAGCCAATTCTTCTCTGGACTCTTGCTAGCGGCTCCACAATGTGAAGGTGCTACTATTACGTCTACGACACCACTTCAATCTAGCGACTACGTAACACTGACGACTACGACGATGGCAGACTTTGGTGTAACCGTTGACCATACACCTGCTTCTGATACAGTCCGAGAATCCTTTACGGTAGCGGCTAATGCTACTTTCAAAGGTCAACATCATTACCAAATCGAAGGCGATTGGTCTAATACAGCGATTTGGATGGTCGCTGCTGCTATGACAGGCAAACCAATTACTATTACTGGCATGAACAAGAATTCTGTGCAAGCGGACCGCCGCATCATGCAAGTTATCGAATCTGCAGGATGCACTGTAACATGGAATGGCATGAATATTACCGTGTCTGGTCGCGCTAACACACCAATTCACGCCGACCTTGAGCAAATGCCTGACATGTTGCCGGTTATGGCAGCCCTCGCTTGCTCTATCCAAGGTGAAAGCTCCTTTATTAAGGGGGCTCGCCTACGTTTGAAAGAATCTGATCGTCTCGTAGCCGTTGCCAATCTCGTAAGAGACTTGGGCGGTACGGTGCTCGAAGAAGGCGATGACCTATATATCATCGGTAGTGGTATACTTAAAGGTGGACAAGGTGATTGTGTCAATGACCATCGCCTCGTTATGGCAGGTACATTGATGGCTCTCATCAGTGAAAGTCCTGTAACACTAAAAGATAGCGAAGCTATCACAAAATCCTATCCAGACTTCTTTGAGGACTGGAACTTACTAGGTGGTAATGCACAACCGGTATAGATTTCTAATCTTATCTGGTGTGATTCGATACATAACAATAATAGTCATAAGTACTATATAGTAGGAGTTAATATAATGGCATCTAATTTCGGTAAAACCATACAAGTATCCACCTTTGGCGCCTCTCACGGCTATGCCATTGGCGGTATCGTAGAAGGCCTACCTTGTGGACACACCATCGATATCGATGAACTAAGAGCCTTCTTGAAGCGCCGTGCGCCAGGTCAAAATCAATTACAAACGCAACGTAAGGAAGCCGATGTGCCTGAATTTTTAGCAGGTATGGTGGATGGCATGCTCAGTGGCTCTCCACTGGCGTTTATGATTCGCAATACATCGCAGCACTCTAGCGATTATAATAACTTACGCGATATCCCTCGCCCATCTCATGCGGACTTTACAGCTCGTATGCGCTACGGCGATAAGGTAGATATGCGAGGCGGTGGCCATTTTTCAGCGCGCCTTACAGCTCCGCTTTGCGTAGCTGGTGGCATCGCTCTACAACTATTACGCGAAAAAGGCATTGAAATTCACGGCCATTTGAAACAGGTTGGTACAATCCAAGATGCTCCTATCGATATGGTTCATCCAGATATGAAAGCACTTGGTAACATCGCGACAGAGCCAATTGCTATGCTCGATGCAGATAAACGCAGTGAAGTAGAAAAACTTGTAATGCAACTAAAAAAAGACGGCGACTCCACCGGTGGTATCGTTGAAGTCGTAGCTACAGGTCTACCAATTGGATTAGGCAATCCAAACTTTGATGGCATTGAGAACCGATTAGCGCACGTTATCTTTGGCGTACCAGCCATTAAAGGCATATCCTTTGGCGGTGGTTTCGATATGTGTGCAGAGCTTGGTTCCGAAGTGAATGATGCTTTCACCATGGACGGCGACAAGATTACAACGACAACGAATAATAGCGGTGGTATTCAAGGTGGTATTACCAATGGTTTACCACTCGTTATGCAAGTGGGCATCAAGCCAACACCATCCATTTATAAAGAACAACATTCTGTATCACTTTCACAAAAAGAGGACACATTGCTCACAATCCAAGGTCGTCACGACCCATGTGTAGCGCTTCGTGCAGTACCTGTTATCGAAGCTGTAACAGCCCTCGTTATTCTTGATTTCTTAGGAGATATTGACCATGAACTTAGATGAAGTACGCGTTAAGATTAACGATATAAACGACCAAATGCTCGCCCTCTTCAAAGAGCGCATGGAACTCTCCAAGGACGTTGCGGCGGCAAAGAAAGAAATGAACAAGGCTATTTACGATGCCAAACGGGAACGAGATATCCTCGACAAAGTAACTCGAGATGCAGGCCCAGACCTCGACCTATACGCGCGTCGTTTCTTCGAAGCATTATTTAGCTTGAGCCGTACGTACCAGTCTGAACAATTATTCCAAGATAATGAGTTCACAGTAAAAATGAAAAAAGCCATTGAGCAGTCCCCTACTTTGCCTCCACAACGTGGCAGCGTAGCTTGTGCTGGCGTATTCGGCAGCAATGCGCAAGTGGCATGTGATAAATTATTGCCCCTCAGCCAAATTCACTATGTAACAGGATTCCGTGCCGTGTTCGACGCTGTTGAGTCTGGAGAATGTCAATTCGGCGTATTACCTATCGAAAACAGCTCCAATGGTTCTGTAAAAGAAGTGTATGACCTTCTAGAAGATCGTAAATGCTATATCGTACGCGGTACTCGCCTATGGATTTCTCACGATTTACTCGTAAAAAAAGGCACAAAACTAGAGGATATTCACACTATCATCTCCCACCCTCAAGCGTTGGGCCAATGCAGCCACTTCCTAGAGAAATTAGATGGTGTAGAATTGCGCTCCTTCGATAACACGGCTCGTGCAGCACAGCTCGTAGCGGCTAGTGATGACCCTGGCGTAGCAGCTATTGCAGCACCGCAATGTGCAGACTTGTATAATTTGTCTCCATTGATGCGCAATATCCAAAATAGCGATAACAACTATACGCGCTTTATCTGCATCAGCAAGGACTTCCATGTGTACCCAGGGGCTAATAAAATCTCTGTGGTAACTACAGCAAGCCATGCTCCAGGTGGCCTTGGTACATTACTTACTAAGTTTGCAAACATCGGCGTAAATCTTACCAAACTCGAGTCTCGCCCTATCGTAGGCCATAACTTTGAGTTTTTGTTCTACCTCGATTTAGAAGCATCCTTAGCAGATCCAAAGGTATTATCTGTTCTAGCAGAGCTTCATACATCACAAGATAAGTTCCGCTTACTCGGTAATTATCCTGAAAACTAATATATTCATCCCTACTAGTCCCTATCAGGGCATATATAGTACAATGAATATAGTTATAAAACTCCAATGGCTAATAGGTACCAGCCTATTAGCCATTCTATGTATATTGACCTAGGAGGTCCTATGAAATTTGGTTTACTTGGCCGTACGTTGGGCCATAGCTTTTCCCCTCGCATTCACAGTGCACTAGGGAATACAAATTACGAATTATTTGAGCGCGAACCGAGCCAACTACAAGAGTTCTTCGCTGATCCAGAATTACAAGGTATCAATATCACTATCCCTTACAAGGTAAATGCCCTTGAAGCTTGTGATGTAGTAGACCCTCGCGCAGAACGCATCGGTTGTGTGAATACGATGGTTCGCAAAGATGGTAAATGGCACGGCTATAATACTGACTACAATGGTTTCGTGTTTACTCTACAACATGCTGGCATTGATGTATCTGGCAAGGAATGTATTATCCTTGGCGATGGCGCTTCCTCCGCTACCGTTCACGTAGCTCTTGAAGACTTAGGAGCTAAGAACATAGTTCACCTCTCTCGTAAGACGGCACCATTCTATGGTGATGCGCCTAATTACTACGAAACAGCACAGATTATTATTAACTGCACACCTATCGGTATGTATCCTCATAATCCAGCTAACCTCATCGATATTACGCAATTCTCCAAGCTAGAAGGCGTTGTAGACCTCATCTACAATCCACGCCGTACGATTTTGTTGTTACAAGCAGAAATGATGGAAATTCCTCATTGTGATGGCTTGCCATTCCTCGTAGCTCAAGGCGTTGAGGCAGCTAAACATTTCCAAGATGAAAGCTTTGGCACAAAGGAAATTGAGCAAATTTTACGAGATATGCGCCGTGAAAAGGAAAATATCATCCTCATCGGTATGCCTGGCGTAGGAAAAACTACAGTCGGTAAAGTGCTCGGTGAAGAAATGGGCCGTACCTGCGTTGATGTAGATCATGAGTTAGAAAAAGAAATTGGAGACATTTCCACATACATTACAGAACAAGGGGAACCAGCCTTCCGTGAAAAAGAAGCGGAAATGATTGCAAAATTCGGTACCCAAACGGGTCTTATTATCTCCACCGGCGGCGGCTGTGTAACAGTTCCTAAAAACTTCGCACACTTACGCCAAAACGGTCGTATCTACCAATTAACACAACCAGTAGAAAACCTATCTACCTTTGGTCGTGTTCTCTCTAGTGGTGGCATCGAACGCTTACGTGAACTAGAAGCAACGCGTACACCAATGTATGAAAGCTTTGCTCAATGCATCGTAGAACATAACCGTAATGCACCAGAAACAGTGTCAGCTATCCTAGAAGATTTTGAAGCAAACTTATTGTAAGAAGATTTACATCTGTATTTCTAGATAAAACTAAAACTCATATCTTAACTTCATAGATATAGTACTAAAAGCAGTATTTATCCCTAAGATAAATACTGCTTTTTTATATTCTCTATGTTTTATATGTATTTGTAAAAATCCATATTTGCAATTACAATGTAATTACAACTAGAATTAAAGAAGCTTAAACACCTTTTTTTCTATAAGAGCAATAAAAATAACCAAAGTATTACAGTCACAACTTAAAGAATCATAGGAGAAATATTATGAAAACCGTAAACCTACAAGTTCGCATTAACGAAGCTCTAAAACAAGAAGTTTCTAGCATATTAAAGGCACAAGGCCTATCCTATACCTCCATGCTTGACGCACTATTTCGTCAAATCATCAAAGAACGTCGTATTCCATTTGCTATTGCTTTACCAACGATACCTATAGACGAAACACCAATGCCAAGTACACTCAACAAAAACGGAAGCTATGAACAACAAGATACTACATTAAGAGCCTCAGATGCTATAAATACATACGGAACTACAACAACTAAAGATGATGTAGTAATCTCTTTTGATAAAATCGATAAAACGGGTATTCTTAATATCCGCATTGATCCTAAAGTTAAGACCCTAACAACAGCTATCTTAAAAGAGATGGGATTAACTATATCTCAAACCGTCACAATTGTATCTAAACAAATACAATTTACTAATGATATTCCTTCCACTATCCATCGCCCAGAATGGATTGATGCTATAAATAATAATTTATGGACGAATGAAGATTTAAACACAAGAATAAAGATAGGACTTAATCAAGCCAAAAAAAGGAATTGGCGATTCTGCAGAAAAAGTCTTTAATGATCTCCTTAAAGATTTATAGGTTCGGAGGTTAAAATGAGATATACAATAATTTTGACCCCTACAGCTAAATCTGACATAGTAAATCTCAAGCTTTCATTAGAGCAACGCTTTGTAGACATTGCGTTTATCAAAAAGAGAATTGTCGCAAATTTATGAAAAAAATATGTTCATTATCAGTTTTTTTCCTGAACGATATCCTATTATAAATAGTAAGACAAAGTACAGAAAATTATCACACAAAAAGTATCTCATTCTATATACAGTTATAGGTAATCAAGTCTATATTTTCTATATTCGGCCTTCAAAAATGAATACAATACAAGAGCTCCAAAACATATAAAAAAGTCGGCTTTCGCCGACTTTTTTAATGTACTTTTTCTCGTCTATGTTGTTGTTCATCAAATACACCATCTACGTCGATGGTATCAAGAATTCGTTTTAGTTCATACACATCGATTTGACCTGGTGCTGATGCTTTGCCAGCGGAGGCAAATGTCATAGCATTGCCAAATAAAGCTCCTGAAGCACGTGTAATAGCCCCCAATGGCCCCATGGCCATCGTAATGATTGGGTCTGATGGGTATAAAGCTTTCACTTCAGCGGTCGCCTCTAGTAGCGTAAGAACATCGCCTGTTGTATGAGGCATAACGGCTATCTTTGGTACATCCGCTAAAAATCCTTTCATTTGAATAAGTCGATTTACAATAACATCTCTACTTGGTGTACCATTAAAATCATGATTGCTCATGACGATTGTTACACCATGAACCTTGGCGAATTCTATGGTTTTGACCATTCTATCTTGATCAAAGAATAACTCAATATCAATAGCATCTATCAAGCCCGTGGGAATAAGGCGTTCTAACATTGTAAAGTAATCTTGTGAGGAGATAGATTTCTCGCCCCCCTCACCCTTCGTGCGCCACGTAAACAGCAGCCCACGACCTTTTAATTGAGGTTTCATGAGCATCAATAGTTCAATAATAGCATCAATGGAATGAGCTCGTTCGTAATAGTCAATGCGTAGCTCCACCACATCACAAGGTGTATTGCATGCCACCGCAGTAGCATCTAGAATTTCTTTTTCAGTGATACCTACAATGGGAACACAAATCTTTGTTCCCTGCTCACCAAGTATGATTTGACCAATTCGAACCATAAAGAGCTCCTTTTTATCCCACTAGTTGACACAAGCCCCTTATCGTTACATAACAATAAAGGGCCGTAAAACATATTATATAACTATGATACTATGTATTAATCGTGCTGAACAGATAATCGTCTCGCTTGGAATCCTAGATATAATAGCAACGCCCCTGTAATACTAAATACATAAGATATGCCTATATAAGTAGATACAAGACTAGCAAATACTGGTCCTACCATAGATCCAAATTGCTGGGCTGTCGTCGTCATACCAAACATGCGACCTCTAAAACCTGGTTCCGTATTTAGTGTTACGGCTGCACTCAAGGATGGATTAATTCCCACAATGCAGGATCCAATCAACACTTGTAATACACCAAACCACCATATACCTACAGGTAGACTTTGAAGTAATAGTACAATACCACTACCAATCATACAGTAGGATATGGTTTGAAAATAACCACGTCGTTCTCCAATGCGTACCCATAAATTTGTAGTTAACGCACCTGCAAGACCACCAATACTCAAAATCGTTCCAGAAATGATGGCTGCCCCTTCCATAGTGCCTTGCATATCACCTACATAAAGAGCCAAAATAGGTTGTAACATCATTATAGCGCATTGCATAAAGAAGAAAATCCATAAAAGACGCACTAAAACAGGTTTTTCACTAACAGCTTTAAAATCCTCTCGCAATGATGTTTTCTGCTTAGTCGCATTTGTATCCTCTACTTTTTTGCTTGCTATTCGTGGCTCTTTTACAAAGAATAACACCGCCAGAGTGGCAACAAATACAGCTATACCAGATACGTAAAAAACGGGGCGCATACCAACGACGCTTTCAACAGCACCACCTAAAAATGGCCCTACGACATTACCCAAAATGAGTCCCATCTGGAATATCCCTAGGGCACGTCCTACCCTTTTTTCATCAACACTAAGAGATACCATGGTCATAGCAGCTGGATAAAATCCATTGGCAAAGCCTACGAATGCCCGTCCTAACAATAATTGATACTGATCTGTTACGAGTCCAATTAAAAAGTAAGATACAGCTATGGCAAAACCGGCTCGAAGAGCCATTCTTTTTTTCCCCTTATTATCTGCAATCTTACCCCAAATAGGGGCCATAATCCCAGCAATAAGAAAGGTTATGCCAAAAACCAAACCAGACCAAAGCGCCACATCATCTTTAGAAACACCTAATTCCAAAAGATATATCGGTAAAAAGGGAATAATCATTGTATAACATACTGCTAGTATCGTCATACTAATGGTAATGATCCATACATTTCTCATGCCACCACGATGGGCATCATCTACATGATTATTCATAATTTTGATCCATTACATCTTGTAAGGATACACGCTCCATAACATGGCGAAACTCTGCTTGTAAATGTTGCCACAATGGTGCGGTTAAGCAATCGTTGAACATAGGACAAGGTTCAAGATGATCCTCCAAGCAAGAAACGAGGGCAATGGAGTCCTCAGCAGCATATAAGATTTCATATACATTATATTCAGACGGATCTTTAACTAAGCGATAACCGCCATATTTGCCACGACCACTCTTAACGAGTCCCGCCGCGGATAAACGAGATACAATGCCTTCTAAATATTTATCTGAAAAGCCTTGGCGTTCTGCAATTTCACGAATCGGCACATTCTTCTCCGTTCCGTGCTCTGCAATATCCGCAAGGATTCGCAAGGCGTAACGACCTTTTGTTGATATTTTCATAAGTTAACCTCTACATCATTAAAATATACTATTAGTATATCATAAATTCATACAAAAATTGTTGGGAAATATGGTACACTATACTTATATCCGAATATCTTTATTACGGTATTATTTATAATTTCATATGGGGAGGATTTATCTAATGTTAGATAAACTTTTTAAGCTCAACGAACGGGGAACCACAGTTAAAACTGAGATTTTAGCAGGTCTTACTACGTTCATCACGATGGCGTACATCCTATTTTTGGCGCCAAATATCTTGAGTCTTGCTGGTATGGACAAGGATGCAGTCCTCATTGCGACAGCCCTCGGTGGCGGTCTCGTAACGATTGCTATGGGCGTATTAGTTAACTATCCAATTGCCTTGGCTCCTGGGGTTGGCCTGTTAGCCTTTTATTCCTTCACCGTCGTTCTAGGTATGGGGATTCAATGGCAAACAGCACTTGGTGCCGTTTTCATTTCCGGCCTTGTATTCCTTGCATTGACGTTGACCTCGATTCGTCAAATGATTGTGAAAGGTATCCCAGCATCGATGAAGGTAGCCATCACTGTTGGTATTGGCCTCTTCATCGCTATCATTGGTTTGAAACTATCTGGCTTAATGGCTATTTCTATCAGCCTATCTCCTAACTCGTTAGGGCAAGTAGTTCAAACACATGGCAATCTAGTACCACCACCATCCGAAGCATTGCTCACCATGGGTAATTTACATGATGGCAATACATTGTTAGCCTTATTCAGCCTTATCTTTACATCTTTATTGATGGCTCGTAATATCCAAGGCTCCTTACTTATCGGTGTTCTCGTAACTACTGTTATTTCTTATGCTACAGGATTATCTACAATGCCTGAACATTTCCAAGTGTTAGCAATTCCTGATTTTTCCAAAGCAGCATTTTTCCAATTAGACATTCCTGGTGCCATTCATATGGGGTTGATTACCATCATCTTCTCCTTCACCTTTGTGGAATTGTTCGACTCTATGGGCACATTAATCGGTACAGCTACTAAGGCAAAAATTGCAGATCCTAAGACAGGTTCTTTCCCTGGTCTAGGCAAAGCGATGACCGTTGATGCCGTAGGCGTTAGTGCTGGTGCCTTACTAGGTACTTCTACAATTACAGCCTTTGTTGAAAGTGCTTCTGGCGTTGGTGCTGGTGGTCGCACAGGTTTAACAGCGGTTACAACAGGCGTATTGTTCTTAATTTGCCTATTTGTTGCGCCTCTTGTATTACTCGTACCAAACGCAGCTACATCTCCAATCCTTATTCTCGTAGGTGCCTTGATGATTGGCGCCATTCGAGATATCGACTTTGACGATTGGACCGAAGGCTTCCCTGCATTCCTAGTTATTACCTTGATGCCGTTCACATACAGTATTGCTAATGGTATCTCCGCAGGACTTATCGCATACCCAATCTTGAAACTCGTAGCAGGTCGCGCTAAAGAGGTTAACTGGATTATGTATGTATTGGCAGTACTCGTTATCATCCGATACGTATTCTACTAGTTTTGAAAGTATACCTAAATACACATAAAAGAACCTATCTCCTAAGATATTTTGTAGTGAACCCAAAAAGTTAGACTTTTTGGGTTCACTACATTGCTAGATATCTGTGAGATAGGTTCTTTTTGTAGTATGTGCTATTACATTATAGTCATTTACTAATGCCTTATTATATTCTAAGTTATATTACTGTACTGTGTTATCTAAGTGTTTTAACTCCAATTAAGTCTGTACGACTTGGATCGATATCTTTTAATGGCACTACATGATTTCTATAAAAGTCTGCTTCAGATGCTTTCACAGGCACTTGGAAGAACAAGAAATACGCCATATTATCCTTGTACCACGTAACACTGCGCACTAAGCCCTTATCTACATCCCCTGTATAGTGAACCTCCCCTATTGGGGTAGAGTCACTCCACTGTACGTCATGATACTCCATTGGAATATATTCTTCAGGCCATACGGTATCCATAGAGTAGCTCATGCGGAAGACCATAGTATGAGTTACCCAACGGCCACTGCGCTCTTGATACTCTTCACCTTGCTTCCAATATACCGTTTCTAATACATCATTGTCATAAAAATGTGTAGCATAGTATGTATAGCCAAGAGGTAAATAACTTGGTACAGATACGTCATAAGACATCTTATGAGATGCATTAATTACACCGCTAGGTAAACCGATGGTTTTGCTGGTAAGTATAGGCCACACAGAATTCGTATGTGTACGCAATGGCAAGCCAATCGTTTCATAAGGAGGCCAATCCGGATCATCATTTTGTTTAACCTTTTTTGCATCGTTTTCTTCAACATTTTGCTTATCATTTCGGTCACCACGTAGTCGAGTATCATCAATGGCTACGTTACTCACAGGACCTACAGAGTCTACAATTTTGCTTACAAAGTTTTGATTTCTTAAAGAAGCAAAGTAGAGCATATAAACTTTATTATCTTTTTCCCAATAAGCAATTTGAATAGCGTCTTTACTATAACCTAACGTATGTACAGCGATCCCATTAGGGGTAGTAAAGCTAACTGCATCCTTAGCGTTGTAATTTGTCTTTTCTAATATAGGTGTTACCACTGTATCGATAGCCCACCCCATGCGATATACAATATCTGTATTAGAGAAGGTTAATTTCGGACCAAATTCTCCATCACGGCCCGTTTCTGTATAAACAATTTCTAATACGTCATGATCCTTGGCCTTTACATCACGTACTGCATAATCCTTAGGCATATAAGACGGAACTTGTATAGGATAGCCAAATTCCTGCGCGGTACTCTCAATATTAGTTTTAACTAAATCATAATCATCAACTTGATCATACCAACGATAACGATCAGCGAGTTTTTTATTATCATCGATGAGCTTTTTATTATCTACATCTCGTTCAACAGGAACGGTATTACCATTTTTATCTATTAATGGGTATGTAGCACTAACTGGCTGTACGCCAAAGGTGCTTACTGTAGTAGCCATCGCGGCACATAAAACAGCAGATGTTATTAGTTTCTTCATATTCTCTCCTCTTCGAGCGGTTACGCAGGTTTCCGCTTTTCCAATATCGTATATTTATATAGCCGTATAATTTACAGGCTCCACATGCTCCTTATAGAATTCAGCATCAACTGATTTCACAGATTCTAAGAACAATAAGGAATATGCCATACCGTCCTTTGTCCACGTAATGCTACGGATCAGTTGTGCTGCTGGATCCCCGGTGTAAAAGACTTCGCCAGATTCACCTTGTTCAGACCATTCAAAGTCCTTATACTCAGCAGGAACATACGGTACATCTTTTACATCGTTCACTGAATAGCCCATTCTATAAACAAAAATACTACCAGAGTTTCTCTTCCCAACTCGATATGTTTGGGAATTTTTTATAAAATATACAACCTCTAATACATCATTTTTGTCTTGCCGCACTGTATAGATTTCATAACCATAAGGGATATAGCTAGGTGCCTCAGCCTCATATGGAAGCTTCTTCGCTGCCTCTATTAGATTTCCCTTAAAAGTATGAGCCTTTTTGTATTCTCTATAGGCCAATCATGAAAGTGCCACTGTAAGCTATCAATTCTAGGCTCTACATTTTTAAAGTTATGTCCTAGCTTAAGTGTTTTAGTGGATCCAGCCTGATCTGTAGTATCAGGAGTATCTACCGTTTCTGCTGTGGCCATTCCTACAGATAATAACCCAGCAGCAATAACAGCTAAAACGGACTTATACATTGTTTTTCTCATATTTTTTCCTCTTTATAAGCGATTACAAATTCTACCGCTATTACACAATATATTGTTCTAGATACAATTTGTATAACATCAGTTTATCTGCTAAGGAATCATTCGTTCTTTATTATATTCATCAATTGTTTTGTTTGAAATCTTCGTAACCGGATAGTTTCCTAATAATTCATAACGTGAGCTATCTATATTTTTTACAGGTACCACATGTTCCTTATAGAATTCAGCATCAACTGCTTTCACAGGTTCTAAGAAGAATAAGGAGTACGCCATGCCGCCTTCCGTCCACGTAATGCTACGGATTAGTTGTACGCCTGGCTTACCTGTATAATACACCTTGCCAGATTCACCTTGTTCAGACCATTCATAGTCCTTGTACTCTGCAGGAATATACGCTGTATCTCTTACGGTATCCAAGGAATATCCCATTCGATAAGCCATAACATTAGTAATAAATTTTTTCCCAGCTTGATAGATAGGTGCACCTTTTTTGTAATATACAACCTCTAATACATCATTTCGATCGTAACGCGCTGTATAAAGCTGATATCCATAAGGTATATATCTAGGTACTTCAGCCTCATAAGGCAATTTCTGAATAGCCTCTGCTACCCCCTTAAAGTTACGAGCACTGTCTTGAGTCATCATAGGCCAGCCCACTAATTGCATTCTTGGTATTTGTATAATTGCAGAAGCATTATTCATGTTTGGCGTAATATTTTTAGACTTAGATACGGCCTCAGAATTATTATTAGATACAGACTGATCAACAGTATCTGCGGATACATAGCTTGCAGATAGTAAAGCAACAGCTGTAGCAGCTAAAAGTGTCTTATACATTAGTTTTTTTCTCATATTCTCTCCACTTATAACAAATTTATAATATACTTCACACATATAATGATATATTTTCTTATTTATATCAAAATCAAGCTACCGTTTCTGTAGCTCTAGCTACTTCATAAAACTTTTATCTTTCCTTTTGTGAAAGCATCGTCACAACCAAATAATGTATCTAATGCTTAGGTTCGATATAAAAAATCCTACTGAACGCTATATCATAATAGAGTTCAATAGGATTGTTGTGTCATTATTTAGTTAATGGAGGCATAATAGTATCTTGTTCAAGTTGTCTTCGTCTTTTGGCCGTATAGTCGACAATTTTAATTTGAACTACGCCCACAGAGTTTACCATGGCTTCCGTAAAAGTAAACTCACGACTTGTCTGATGTTTCATCAACACTTGTAAACCATGAGCCTTTTCATCAATAGACTCTAAATAGGTAGCCTCTCCACGACCCATCACACTAGAGTATACCGAGCTATATTTACATGGTATATCTCCACCTGAAACGAGGGCTTCATCGCTACCATCAATTTCAATAAACACATGGGGATTCGCTTGAATCAAGCCAAACTTTTTCCCCTCATAATGGCCATGTACATAGATATAAAGCACCTCATCTATAAATTCATATCCAAAATGTAGGGGTACTACGTAAGGGTAATCACCATCCATCATGCCTAGGTGAATAATACGAGTACTATTTAAAATGCCCTTAATTTCATCTATATCTGTAACCTTGCGGTCTTGTCGTCTCATATAGCCTCCACGAATTGATGTATAAGATAATCTATATATTATTATAGCAAATTTTACTCACCCTATTAGCACTATTATGAAAATATAAGATATATCTATTTATTAATCTTATAAAATAATACTATTTCTTATATATGTCTACTGTATAAATACATTTGACTTTTTGCAATAGATACTGTATTATAAGAAAAATAGTTTTATAGATTCTATAGATTATAAAAAGCTATGGTCATCCATGGCTTTTTTTATATTTGTAGATAGTTTGTAGAAAAGAGGTCTTTACTATGTCTGATACGCATCAGTTAAAACGGGGCCTTAAGAACCGGCACGTACAGTTGCTCGCCATCGGCGGTGCCATCGGTACAGGCTTGTTCTTAGGTTCCGGCCGCGCCATTCACTTGGCAGGTCCATCCATTATTTTCGCCTACCTTATTACAGGTATTATCTGCTTCTTCATCATGAGAGCATTAGGCGAATTATTATTGTCTAACTTGAACCACCACTCATTTATCGATTTCGTAGAAGAGTATTTAGGTGATCGAGCAGCATTTATCACAGGATGGACATACTGGTTCTGTTGGCTTTCATTAGCCATGGCCGATTTAACAGCCGTAGGCCTCTATATGCAGTTCTGGATACCGTGGCTGCCTCAATGGATACCCGCCCTTGTCGTCTTAGTGGCATTGCTATTAATGAACTTAACAGCCGTAAAGTACTTCGGTGAAATGGAATTCTGGTTTGCCTTGATTAAGGTAATTGCCATCATCTCCCTCATTATCATCGGTATCATCATGATTGTCACAGGTTTTACTACAGATGCAGGCGTTGCCGCCTTTAGTAATATGTGGAATTATGGAGGCTGGTTCCCGAACGGAACGATGGGCTTTATCTTATCATTCCAAATGGTTGTTTTCGCTTTCACAGGTATCGAGCTCGTAGGTTTAACAGCTGGTGAAACAGAAGATCCTGAAAAGGTTATTCCTATGGCGATTAACAACATTCCTTTACGCATTATTTTGTTCTATGTGGGCTCTTTGGCTATCATCATGAGCATTTATCCTTGGACAGCCGTTAACCCATCTGCTAGCCCATTTGTGGCGGTATTTACAGCAGTTGGTATTGCAGCTGCTGCAGGTATCGTAAACTTCGTAGTTCTTACATCTGCTGCATCTGCTACAAACTCTGGTATCTTTAGTACAGGCCGTATGATTTATGCCCTTGCTAAACGCGGTCATGCGCCAAGCTCTATGCGTCGCTTAACACACAGCAGCGTACCATATCAAGCAACAATCTTCTCTGCTGCTGTACTATTGATTACGGTTGTACTCAACTATGTAATGCCAGAAGCAGTATTCGTTATGATTACTTCTATCTCTACATTCTGCTTCATCTTCATTTGGGCGATGATGGTTATTTGTCACCTCAAATACCACAAGAAAAATCCTGAATTAGCGGCACAATCTAAATTCAAAATGCCTCTATTCCCAGTGATGAATTACATCATCCTTGCGTTCTTTGTTTTCATTCTAGGTATTCTCGCCCTAAACGAAGACACTCGAATTGCCCTCTTGTTTACACCAATCTGGTTCGTTATTCTCTGGGCCTTCTACTCCATGCTTAATACAGATGATGAAGACGCTCTCAGTGAGGAACTTATCGAGATGGCTGGTGTAAAAGAAATTTACAAAAAAACTAAAAAAGAAGATTCTGACGATTACATAATCTAACACAAAAAGCCCGTGCTATGCACGGGCTCTTCTCTTATTTCATAGTAGGAAAATTTTGTTGTTCATACTGTTGTTGATAAGCAGGTAGATTACTTGTATCTTCGCCATAATTAAAGATCGTCTTAGTACGGTATCCGCCTTGGGTAATGATAAGATCAATGGAGGATGGTACCTCTTGACCATTTTGTTGTAAATGATTTACTAATTCTTGTAGCGCTTCAACTTGTCGCAACAAACCAGTCATATATTTACCTTTGGATAGGCCTGTATTTCTAATGACTTGGCCATTATATACTTGACCATTTTTATCTGTGTAATAGAATCGTACAGCTGATTTATCTCCTGTAGGTACAGCTTTAATATAGATGGTTTTCCAATTTTTCTTAACCATCACTCTTGTCGCATCTGCTAACTTATTAGATAAACGTTGTGTTTCTTTATTTGCAGATTTAGACACACCATTGACTTGCTGAATTTCATCATTCATAGGCATATTAATAAGTGCCATACTAGGGTCTTGTTGTACCTTCTTCGCATCTGCAGGCTGAACCGCCAACACACCAATGGCCGCCATTACAGCTAACGTTGTAAGAGCAAATTTCTTCATTATATCTCTCCTCAGATAGGATTCCCTAAACAAATTATATTTTTATACAATACATTGTACGCATTAGGCTATTTATTATCAAGCCTATCTTATTTTTTTCAGGACCATTATTATTAATTATTTGATTCCAATGTTCAAATCTTACAATATTATAACCCATATCCATATATTTAATATTAAAAGATGTAATAGATTTAAGATCGTTATAAAAACTCCATCTCATCAGTATTAGTATTCCAGAATACCATCATATTTTTCATATACGGGTATACCATAATACTGTTCAGCTTTTTAAAAAAATTCAAATGGTAAATTCATGTTAGGCTTTGCGTAGTTAAGAGGACTAACAGTAAGCAAATAGGTATCTCCTACCTTACCATTCATGTATAAATCTCTAGGAATTAAAGAGTCTGATATTACTTTATCTTTTTCGAATACCATGTTTACTAACATTCTTATTTTTGAACAAAAATCGAGTCTGTATTCACTATTTTTGCTAGCAGATAAATCAGGGGCTTAAGATATATTTCGCGTTCCCATTAGAAGCTATAATTTTACCATCTATATAGTCCAATGAAGCGGAGAATTTATCGAATTCATACCCGATAACATTAGAGCTTAAAGATGTATCATTAATCTTAAAAAAATTAAAAAGTTGATATAAGTTCATATTAGAAATAGCATCATTAGAACGTGCAAGAAGATATAATTCATTATTAACGATAAGAGAGTCAAAAATATAACAGTTATATGCTTTCATGATAGGCAATACATCAACTACATAAGATTCAGAGTAATTACTTGCATTTATAACTGTCACGGTTGCATTAGGATTAGAATTACGATTACTATCAACTTTAATATCTTTCTCTAAAATTATCCCTTGTTTTGGTAAAACACGTGTCTCATTTCTCGTACCACTAAGGTGTAAAGAACACAAAAACAAGAATAAGGAAAAATAATAAAACTTATAATATAATGTTTCTCTATCCATCGCAACATAGTACCACCTCGCTCTTAGCTATAGTATAGCGAAATCTCTAAACTAATAAAGAAAAAGGCTTTAACCATTTCTTGGCGAAATTTATTTCGTCGATTATTGGTTAAAAGCCTTTTTTATTCTATTAGTTACTAAAATCTGTATCTACAATAGCAAATTGTGTATAATCTGGATAACGGTTATGAAGTTTCTGCCTTAATCTTTTTCTAATGTACCATATGGATCTTCTTCGTCAAAGTTAAAGATAATATCATAATAGATAATCTTTTTTTATCTTCTCGTACGTAGAAGGCATGTACTTGTACTACATTAGTATACAAACTAATAACTTGGTCAAGCGCTTTTTTGATTTCAAGAACTTCTACGCTTGGTTGATTTTCTGCGTATACGCCGACAGTCATATTAATGCCAAACTTTTTATAAAGATGAACTGCGATTCCTTTAGTTAAAGGATGAACCTCGCCCACTGTCATCGTATCTGGCAACGAAATATGAACAGAACCAATCACTTCACCTGGTCCATAGCTATTTAGTACTAAGTCATATACACCGCCTACATTTGGATGTTGCGCGATAGTTTCTTTGATGTTTCGGATAAGATCATCATCGGCGCGAATACCAAGCAAATGATTATACATATCCCGCAAGATCTCATAGGCTGCTTTCAAAATTAATATCGAAATTAAAGCCCCTACATAGCCTTGAATATCAAAGTTAAAGAAAAATACTAAACCTGCAGATACTAATGTAGCAAAGGTAATCACCGCATCAAAAAGGGCATCTATACCAGACGCTACGAGAGCATCGGATTTATATTTTTCACCTTGCGCCTTAATATAACGCCCCATTACAACTTTCACCACAATAGCAACGGCGATAATGGCCAAGCTTGGAACATCAAAGGTAGATACCTCAGGGTGAAGAATTTTTTCAATAGATTCCTTGAGGGATCCAATGCCTGCACCAAGGATGATGAAAGCAATCGCCATTGTCGTCATATATTCGATACGACCGTGACCAAATGGATGCTCCTTATCAGCACCTTTAGCGGCTAATTTTGTACCAACAATGGTCAATACAGAAGACAATACATCAGTTAAGTTATTTACCGCATCAAGGATAATGGCGATGGAGTTAGACGCAAGGCCTATAATCATTTTAAAGATAACTAGAACGACATTACCTATAATACCTTTTATACTAGCAAGCGTAATCCCCCGATTACGTTCTGCACTATTTTCTTGTAAAATCATACTACACCTCTTACACATTATATACATTACTAACTACTTGTACATGTTTACTTTTTATATGTATTATAGCTTATGGATTATCATTTGTCACTATATTTTTTTGATAACAAAAATTTAAAAATCCATTGATTTTACTGAACTTATCAGTCATTCTCATTTCTCAATTAGAAGATATTTTTTATATTCTTATTACTTAAAAAGAAACAATAAAATATCATTTCACAACATCTCTTTGGCTTCAACCGTCACCCGTTTACCAGAACGCATATGTGTAAAAATAACCTTCATAGCCCGTAAGGCAAACGGTTTCCCTGTAGGTTTAGCACCATATAAGGTATCTCCCACTAAAGGATGTCCCATATGACTAAAAGCTACTCGAATTTGATGAGTTTTACCAGTATATAAGCGAACTGCCACCTCTGTACAAGGTCGATTTTCCAAGTTATACACAGAATTATCCACAGTTCTAGTCTGTTTATCCACACTTCCCATGTTTATATCCACACATTTTATACTTCTATCCACAGTATCATATGAGTTATGCACAAAGTTATCCACAGCCTCCATTGGATAACGATGCAAAACGGTAAAATCTGTCCGTGTTTCTTTCCCTTGTGGATTTACTTCATAATGAACCCCATCTATACTCTTAGCCATAGGTAAAACTAAAGAGTTCTCATCGGTGTCGATAATCCCTTCAACAACAGCCATATACCACTTTTTCAAAGGTATTATCATCCATCTGTTGTTGATACAAGCTTTGAGCCAAGCCGCTTTAGCAACGACGATACAACCTGTCGTATCTCGATCAAGGCGATTTAAGAAACGAATCTTTCTCTTAATACCATTTTCCTTAAAATAATGAGCAACACCATTAGCCAGAGATACTTGGCCCTTTGAATTTACCGTAAGGCCTGCAGGCTTATCGAGAATTAATAAATCCTCGTCTTCATAGAGAATATGTAAATCCATTGCAATTGGTTCATGATCAATCTTTTCCTTAGCCATAGCAATCCAAATTTCATCACCTACGGTAACCTCTGCATGAGGAGTTGCTTTATGGTCATTTACATGGACTAACTTTTCATCAAATAGCTTTACCATAGCTTTTCTAGGATACTTAGTATCTAACAAGGGCCCTAGTGTCACAATATCTTTTGATATACTTTGTTCTGTTTCTATATCACTAGTTGAAATCGTCCAAAGAATATCATCTGGTCTATGCATTTTTCGTGCCATTACATACTCCTTTCTACAAGTTTTGAATCCCTCGGCATATAATCGAGAAATGCACTTGGCGCTGTCCCCTGCCCTCGTTGTGATTCATTGGTATAGGTAATAACCAATTCCTGTTTTGGACGGGTTATCGCCACGTAGAACAAGCGTTTTTCTTCGTCCTCATTTCCCTCTCGTAGGGACATAAAACTAGGGAAAACACCTTGATTCATACCAGCCAAGAACACATGATCAAATTCACTTCCCTTTGCTTGATGAACTGTAATAATTGGGATTTTAGACTGTTTAGTCATTTGCTGCGGTTCACTAGCCGTCAAGGCAGCTAATTGCAAAATATGATTAAGACGAGCCAAGCCTGTCGTCCCCCTATATTCCTTATCCAAAGATTCCATAATGCGGTATAGCTCGCGTATGTGCTCAACCTTTGCCATTTCACCATGGCTCTTATAATACGCTAGCACGCCCATTTGGTTCATAATATAGGCCAATAAATCCGTCGGATTATCAGTGTGCATCTTTCTCCGCAATGTAGCCATTTGAGATGCTATCGTTGTAAAAGCAGACTTATATTGATTGATGGCCACCATGCGATTTGTCGTAGTAGGCACTATATTTTCATGGACTGCGTAAATCAGTAACTGACCTGTAGCTATGATATCATCCATCGCATTATGCGTTGGTGTATGGTTAATCGGAAAATGACTCGATAAAAATCCTAACTTATGATTTTCTAGCGTAGGATAGAATCGTCTAAAAATATCTAACGTATCATATACAGCCTTAAAATGCGGTTCACCCAAGTTATAACGAGCTAATTCATGGCTCAAGATACTAATATCATAGTTTACATTATGACCAACGATAATACGATTCTTAGAGAATTCTTTGAAAGCCTCTAAAACAATTTCAGGGCTTTCGCCATGTTCGGCCAAATATTCATCTGTAAAACCATGCACTAATTGAGATGTACCCACTGATTTTCCTGGATTGATAAACCGTTCAAATCGCTCTATTTCTTGCCCATTTTTATCGATGCGCATAGCTGCGATTTGTATAATCCGGTCCTGTGTCGTATCGGTACCCGTACTTTCCACATCGTATACTACAACCTCGCCCGCCTCAAGCCCAGCTACCAATTTGGCATACGGCTCAGCTTCAAAGATGGGCATATCCATGAAATCCGTCAATTTTAGCCCTACACTGCGATTTTTGGGGCTTTCAATATCGCGAATACGCGCGTCGCCAATGCCCGATACATAGCGTTTAATAATGCGTTTCGCACTGACCGCATCATTGGGATTCATCAAGAGCTTAAAGTACGCCATGATATCCTTGATTTCCTGACGGCGGAAGAATTTATATTCATCAATAATCATAAACGGACGACGTTCAGATTCTGGCTTATCTTGATTATATCGTTCAAACTGTTCACTTAAACGCTGTGCCTTGCGATTATCTCGAACCAATACACCTACAGATGTATCCCTTGAAAGGGCACAGATACGGTCATAAATAAATTTTGACTCCGTATATTCATTGCGACAACCTTTTACAAGAATAGGTGCGCCATCACTGGCACTATCAGCCTCGGGCATTTCATCATATACGTCACCTACGAGTTGAGGAAACATATGTTGCAATGTTTTGAAAGCCATTGTAAATAAAGTTCTATTAGAGCGATAGTTTTTATAGAATATGATTTTTAGAGGATTAAAATCATGGGTAAATTCCTCTAATAAACGGAATGGATCTGAGCCACGCCATTCGTATATGGTTTGAAAATAATCGCCACAAAGAAGAACATGATTGCCTTCCCACAACATTTCCATAACCTTATATTCTAATGAGCCCGTATCTTGCATTTCATCGACAGAAATATATCGATAGCGACTACGCCAGCGCTTTCGAATATCAGGATTTTGGAACAAGCGATGTACACCACAAATTAAATCCGTAAAATCCACGCCGTGAACAGATTGTAAACTTTCATCATAACGGGTAATCCATTCGTGACCACGAGTCCAAAACTCTAACAATTCATCACTAGCAAGCGTATTGTAATTGTAGAATAATTTCTCTATTTGCTTAGACTGCTCACACTGCAACCGCTGAATAGTCTGTTTATAATCCTCTATCATGGAATCAGAATAGAAGCCATATACGGAGCGATATTCTTTCACTACACTAATAAGACTAGCAAAGTTCATATCTCTCATATTTCGTGGTTTAAAGGGCAAGTAAAGCTCTTTGCAATCTTCCTCATCAAATATGGTCACATCTGAATACAGGGACTCATCTCGTTTGCCCTCTTGTTGAAGAACGTAAAAACAAAAGCTGTGGAACGTACTAATCTCCACAGCCTTTGCAGCTTGGCCAACGAGGGTTTTAATGCGCGCCTTCATCTCCTGTGCAGCCTTATTGGTAAAGGTCATGCACAAAATCTGATGCGCTTCACAACGGCCACTTTCAATAATATGGGCCACCCGATAAGCCAAAGTATTCGTTTTTCCCGTCCCAGCGGACGCCAACAAGAGGATATTTCTATCTAGTTCATCGATGACGCGTTGTTGTTCGCTATTGATAACCATGATACCCTCTCCTTATATTATAAGCCGTGATATAGCGCAGCTAATGCCATTGGTATTGGACCAAATAATACGGTCAAAGCCCAAATGCCAACGCCAATATCCATTGGTATATTTAACACATGAATGCAAACCATATATGTCGCAAGGCCTAGTACTACATTTACGATTACCTTCTTTATCGTATAAAAGGCAAGCTTAAATGCAATAACAACAACTAGTATAGCTATAGCTGTCGAAGCAATAGGCGACGCGAGTAATGACGCAAGTGATACTTCCATATTATCCTTTCATTTCTTGGCGGTTTACAACGGCACCACCCAAGGTTAATTCATCAGCATATTCGATGTCACCACCTACAGGAACACCACGAGCAATACGCGTTACCTTAATGCCACTTGGAGCTAGTAGACGAGCTAAGTAGAGAGCTGTTGCTTCCCCTTCTACATCAGGATCTGTTGCAAGGATAACCTCCTGTACAACACCATCGCGCAAGCGTGCGATAAGCTCTTTAACGCGAATGTCTTCGGCGCCAATGCCCTCCAACGGAGATAAAGCGCCTTCTAATACATGGTATAAACCCTTGTAATCACCACTGCGTTCAAGGGCAATGACATCACGGGATGTCTCTACCACCATAATCGTAGTTTGATCGCGATTCGGATTAGAGCAAAACTCACAAGGGTCCTGAGCGGATAAATTAAAACAGATAGAACAATGACGGGTTGCCCCTTTTGCTTCAACAATGGTATTTACCAAGCTATCCACCTCTTCTTGAGGCATTTCAACGAGATGGTATGCCAAGCGACGGGCTGATTTAGAGCCGATACCAGGCAATCTGCGCAACTGTTCTACGAGCCGTTCTAATGCATTTGTCATTTAGAATAAACCTGTTGGCAAGTTAAGACCACCTGTTACTTTGCCCATTTCTTGAGCTAACAAGTCGTCAATTTTTTTACTTGCTTCATTAACAGCAGCAGTTACCAAATCTTCAAGCATTTCTACATCTTCAGGATCAACTGCAGATGGGTTCAATTTTAAAGATTCAATCATTTTTTCGCCATTCATTACTACTGTAACTGCACCGCCACCTACAGACGCCTCTACAGTGCGAGTTTTTAACTCTTCTTGCATTTTTTGCATGTCAGCTTGCATTTTTTGAACCTTTTTCATCATGCCTGCCATATTGCCCATACCTTTACCGAACATTGTATTTCCTCCTTATAGGACTGTGAAAGTCCGTATTAACAATAAAATAATGTATCTATATTCACGATGATGTGAAAATAATCTAGTATTACTCTTCAATAACCTCTACATAAATATCATGGTCTTCTGAAAGTTTTTCTAATGTTTTAGCTAACAGTGGGTTTTGTTGTTCCTCAACGCCCATATTAGATGGGTCCCACTGGTATTCACGCTTTGGGACAGCTTCTACCTCCACGGTTGCACCACTATCCATAGGGCGGCTGATCACTTCACCATCTTCAGTCATAACCTGTGTACCATCAAGACTCATAACAGGGATTCCCCCATCATCATGAGAAGTTGGTTTAGCTATAGATGCATCAGTATCCACCTTGTTACTAGATGGCATAATCCCTTTTGCTGCTAGAGCCGCCAAAGCTGCCTGTTTAGCATCATGTCTTGCTTCAGAGCTTATAGGTTCTTTAGGCTTTATATCACTGGCCGGCGATTCTGTTCTAGTCACACTAGGCTCAGCAGTTTTGCTTGTATCACCTAGTAACTGAGCTTCTACCGGTGCTGGCGTTGACGGTACAACAGTTACAGACTGAGTCCGTTTGGGTGGTACTGCCTTATTAGAGCCAACACCACTCGCCGTCTTATACTCTATAAATACCTCAGTTGCAGAATCAACCACTTCTACAGACACAACATAGCCTAAAGCATATTGGAAGGCCACAGCGATTTCTTTGCGATTAGCCTCATTAGCGGCCAAATTAAGATAAAGCCCTTTTTCAAAAGCTAATACGGCCTTTTCTCTGTCTACATAAATAAGTTGTCCCTGCCCAGCAATATTTGAAGCGAAACCTCTATCGCTGTCCTTTAGATATTTTATCACAGTACCATGAATGGTTCCATATTCTACTGCAGCCACCATTGTTTCTCCAATGACTGCCGTTTGGCTAATACCAGTGCTTTTTCTCTGTTGCATTGGCTTATGCGCCGTCGTTCTACTTGGCGATGTCTTTCCTGTCATAGGTGGTGGTGTGTTCCCCACCCCCGCTATAGGTGGCGGCACCATTCCTTTCATAGGTGGCGGTGTCATGCCAGTCATAGAGTTTTTTGCAGCCCCACTAGGCATCGACTCGGCCACACTAGGACTCGGTGTATAATTTGTTGGCACCTCATGAATCGTAACAGATTCATACTCCTCCATAGGTGGTGGAATAAAGTCATCATCTGCCAATGTTGACCGCGCAGCACTAGGCGTAGCAACAAAATTAATCGGTGCTGCTATCGTAGGGCCTTGCTGTTCCAATTTAGCCAGCCGATTCAAAACACCTTCACGAGCATCTCGCTCTGAAAGTTCCAATGCAGATAAACGTGTCTCCACATCGTCATGAACCTTAGATATACCAGCACATAGTACCAATAAACCCATTTCAATAACCGTTCGTGGATTATCTACTTGTTTCGCATCATTCATGATGGATTGTAACTGTTTAATATATTGATTAATCGTACCAAACTCAATAATTTGCGCTTGATCTAAAAACTCGTTCCGGAACGAATCATAAACCTTTAGTTCTTCTGCACCTGGTGCTACCTTGGCAATTAATAAAGCTCGCAGATGTTGCGTAAGGGCCTCCATGATTTGAGCACTATCACGACCTTCACTAAGTGCTTCTTGAATATATTTCAACACAGCTGGGCCATCCCCATTGTGTAGTGCTGTTAAGAAACGAATAATCCAATCTTTACTAACAAGACCTATTAATTCCTCTACTACAGCAGGCGTAATCTCACCACTTGCCATGCCCACACATTGGTCTAAAATACTCAACGCATCACGCAAGCCACCATCTGCATGAACTGCGATAAGCCGCGCCGCATTTACCTCTAACGCAAAGCCTTCTTTTTCTGCTACATATTGTAAACGCTGTGCAATATCATCAGACGTAATACGTCTAAAGGTATAGCGTTGACAGCGAGATACGATTGTTACTGGTAACTTTTCAATCTCTGTAGTAGCAAAGATAAACATCACGTGATCAGGTGGTTCCTCTATGGTTTTCAATAAAGCATTCCACGCTTCATTGGTAAGCATATGTGCTTCGTCGATAATGAATACCTTTTTACGCCCTTCTACAGGCATAAATTTGACGCTTTCACGAAGAGCACGAATCTCATCAATACCACGATTTGATGCGGCGTCAATTTCAAGGACGTCCATAGATTGACCACTCAAAATCGATTTGCATACGCTGCATTCATTACAAGGATGATCCGTAGGGCCCTGTTCACAGTTAATGGCACGAGCAAAAATCTTGGCCATACTCGTTTTACCAGTCCCACGAGGACCTGCAAACAAATACGCATGGGCCACCTTATCCTCGCGGATAGCCCGCATCAATGTATCACTAACCTGATGCTGCCCAACTACATCGGTAAACGTCTGCGGACGATACTTGCGATATAATGCCATATATGCCATTGGAACACCCCCTTTTTCCTGTAAATTTTCTGAAAATAACAATACTTTATTATACCATATCCATGAAAATCTGACTCATTTTATAGAGTTCTATCAATAATTTGTAGTAGTAGTTTTGTCCATCAATTAGACATAAAAAAAGCGGCCCCTAGGCCGCCTTGCAATATTCGATCACGACAGCCCCCGGGTTCCCCGTGGCACATGAAGGTTACCGCTTAGTGCTGCTCAGTCC